>Ga0114932_10001754_pt1 | contig 24138 bp, 25 predicted proteins | sample 2SBtaG_2_FD_87286 | JGI IMG/M metagenome (GOLD analysis project Ga0114932, IMG submission 87286) | Deep subsurface microbial communities from Kolumbo volcano to uncover new lineages of life (NeLLi) - 2SBTROV12_ACTIVE470 metaG | ecosystem: Environmental > Aquatic > Marine > Volcanic ...
CTTTTTTTATCCCCTGCGTGTGATGTAATTAGGATACTTGCGCATACAGGATGTCTAGTTGGATACTTGCGTTGAGTTATGTATGAAGAGAGCGAAAATCTACTCTCTCTCTTTTTATATATCTCAACTTTAGTTGAGAGATATATAAAAAGGAGAGAGTATGAACCCAACACCGAAAACCCATCCTGAGCGATTTAGCTTGGGTGAAAGAGAAATGCTTCGTATGCTAGGTATAAGTCCTGAGCGTACGTTTAATGATGCTCATGCGTTTGCTGATGACCTTCATGTTATTCCTGAAGTTCATAAGCCTAGAGTGTCTGCACCTACACATGAGAGATTTTACCCTGAGTTTGGTATAACAGGTGAAGAATACAAGCTCTTTACGGATGCAGGGCTTCGCTTTTGTCTGCCATTTGAGGACTGGTCACACCTTGACGAGGATCTCATACCTGTGGAGGGTTATCTCGTGGTAGAGGTTGCTTAACTCCCTTTCCCTCATTCTCTCTGAACTTCAGTGAAGAGAGAATGAGGGGAAAGGGATTGCCCCAAAATCTCAACACAATTGAAGGACTCTTGCTGAGTGAAGGTGAAAGTACGCCCTAAGGCAAGAGTTCTTCACCAAACCAACGTACTGGGAGGTACACATATGACAAACCAACAAATAGCCGAACAGCTTACACAGTTGCTTTCAGCTCTTACAGATGCTCCTGCAGAGGAAGCTCCTGTGAGTGAAGAAGCTCCTGCTAAAGCTAGTAAGGCAGAGAAGAAAACTGCTAATAAGGCACGATTCAAAGCTTTGAATGGTGCGGTTATTTCTGCAGGTCAAGCCTTCAAAAAAGGCGACACAGAAAAAGCTCAAGCACGTTTGCAAGAAGCTTTCACCCTTGCAAGTGAACCCACTGTGTGGGTTGCTCAACAAGCTAGAATCCTCAACAAGTGTGAGGAATTTGGTTTCGCTGTGAGCGATGAAGCTAAAACAGTTGTAGGCGTCTAAGCCTATGGGAGGCTCCTTCGGGAGTCTCCCTTTTCTGTAGGGGACACAGGTACATGAGTTATTTCCCCTCTCTCCGCCTGTGTTTCCTACAGAGGGAACTACCCTTATTGCCCCATTAGGAGGTCACATGACAACTGGTAATTTAACCACTGAGCAGGATTGCAGCCTTGCGTGTAATGTTTGCGCTGTAGCTCAAACTGTGCGTGTTTGCACAGTTCGTAAAGATAAGTACCTGCAGGGAATTGCGGTACAAGAAGCGTTTCCTGAGCCTGAGTTTAATAGCGCATACAGGGAGCAGATAATCGGGCTTCGCTCTGGTTATCACGTGTGTGATGACTGCTGGGATTCTGTTACAGCGTATGAGGAAGAAGAGTAATGGATATACCTACGAGTTTTCACGTGTTATATAGCATCATTGCGTTTATGTATGTGATGCTGATTCTTGTGTGGGAGGATCAACAGGGTGTTCCCCGATGGAAGAGAATTGTGCGGAGGATACGTAATGGCTGTTGATTTTGAGGATTTCGGACAGAAGAAAAAGAAAACGCCTGCGTATAAGAAACCTACGTCATGGGTTAAATGCCTAGACTGTAGGGCTATTTACTCTGATCGTGTGTGGGAGTCCATGCACTTTTTGGACTGTCGGTTCTGTGGTGGAGCTAACTGGTCAGGCGATAAATAACTCTTCTTCTCTCTCAATTTTAATTGAGAGAGAGAAGAAGAGTTAAGAGAGGAGAAAACCACCATGATGTGTAGTAATTGCACTAATTATATGCCACCTGTTGACCTTCAGCAGGGTGAGTTCTGGGACGATGGTTCCGTGAACCAACAGCGAGATAATGCGCTACATGTGCATTTGACTGGTGGCTATGGCATGTTTGTGGATGATTGGGAGACTGGACCTTTGGAAGTTCTTATCTGCCATGATTGCGCAGTCAAGCTATTTAAGCTGTTTCCTGCGTTTCAGGAATTTGCTAATGGGGGTCACCCTACAGAAAATAAAGACAACCCATGCTGTGAACACGCATGGTAATACTGGGAGGTATTATGTACACAACTTTAGATTGGATAATTGTATGCGTCTTAGGCGGACTTGGTTTCGGCTTATACATAGGATGCGTACTGCACTTTCGTGAGCTATGCGAAGTAAAAGAAATAGCTGATAATATAGCAGGCGATTACGAGGAGCTAACTGACAAATACCTAGAGCGTGAGGAACTTCTCATGGATTGTGCTGATGCTTTGATGGCTTGGCACGATGAGAAAGAGCGTGAGGAGTATAACGGTTGGATCAATCGTGAAACGTGGGCGTTTATGCTATGGCAAAGCGGTACATCTGCCATGTATGACCTTATGCGTGACTTGTCTGCGCAAATAGCTGTGAAGCAGGGCATCTTTGAGAACGAAGACGCTTTAGCAGGCTACATATCCAATAGGGGCATGACTAACATAGAAAAGCGCAACTTAGGCGCTGAGTATGTGAAGGAATGGTCGGATTACGCTAACCAGCTTATCGTGGAGGTTGAAGAAGGGGATTTCTACATGGCGCTTCAAGACATTGGCTCCATGTGGCGTGTAGACCCTGAGTCCGTAGGTGATGCCCTTGAAGAGCATGTGCGTGAACGCCTCTTTGACGGCGAGAACATCGCTATCGTGAATGAGGAAGATTACTGTGACCTACTACAGGACGGAGGTTCCTGATGAATATATTCTTCCTAGATAGGTGTCCACAGCAATCGGCTTACATGCAGTGTGATAAGCATGTACCTAAAATGTGTGTAGAAACTGTGCAAATGCTGGTGTCTGCTTTACGCAGGAATCAGTGGACAGATAATATGTTACCGCTTACGAAAGCAGGCAAGCCTCACAAGGGTGGTTATGCGTATCATCCTGCTACTGTTTGGGCTGGTGACAACTTTCATAACTTTGCGTGGTTGTTAGATCACGGCTTTGAGTTATGCAGGGAGTTTGAGTTCCGTTTTGAGAAAGAGCATTTCGCTATGTCTCAGATTGAACACATATTTGACACATTAAGCCTTGAACACTGGGGTCCATATGGCGTACATCACGAAATGATGATGACTGATGTCCCCCTGTGTATAGGTGAAGAAATGCAAGCAGAGTTCGGTGCTAGTTATGCACCATTACGTCATGCTGTGGAGTTCTATCGTGAGTTCTACAGACGTGACAAGGCTGAGTTTGCCACGTGGGACAAAGGTCGTCCTACTCCAAATTGGTGGCAGGAAGAGCCTTCTTTCTCTCCCTTTCTTCTCTCAACTTTAGTTGAGAGAGAAGAAAGGGAGAGAGATGAAAAATCCAAAACCATTTTTGCCACATCTGGTTTCAGACATGAAGCCAATTAGGAAAACAAGATATAAAAACTGCAGTTGCCCACAGGGTAAATGCCCAAAGAAATAGTACTGGGAGGTACATATGATTAGTAATGAAATTGAAGTAAAGCTTGTGCTTGATCAAGCGCAATTGAAGGGTCCTACTGCTTTGCAATTAGCGGAGATGTTTAAGCAAATAGCTGGCAATGAAGCATTTGGTAACGCTGTAGAAGAAGTGTTCCGTGATAGGTCAAGCTTTGTAAGTGACATTAAGGGATTGATGGACGTTCCTGATAGGGGCGAACTTGATGACTACAAACAAGACTGGATTAACAGCCGAGATCTTGAGATTAATGTGGATAACCAGATTGAAACATGGATAAACAATAGCGAATTGTACTATATGCCTGACACTGTGACTGACATACAGAATATTCTTGAAGAGTACAACTTTGAGCAGATGCAGGATGACCTTAATCGTGATGAGGAAGCTATTGATGACCTAAAAGAGCGTGTACTTACTCTTGAGGGTTCAACAGAAGACCTTGAAGAAGTGGATAACTCGCAGGCTAATCGCTTACGAACACTTGAAGAGGACAACCTTAACGAGCGTTTGGAGAAGGTTGAAGAAGAAGCTGGTCTGGACTGGCGCACAGAATTCGGAGATCGTTTAGACACGATTGAAGACAAGCTAGGCACTGACTGGTCTGAAGAAGATAACCGTGAAATATCACGGCTTCAAGAACGAGTAGACAAGCTTGAAGAAATTAACAAGCGTCTATTCCACATCATTCACAACATACAAGGAGTGCCGTTAGTATGAAGTACTTTGTACCGATAGCATTAGTTCGTTCTAAAGCGTGAACGTTCCCAGCGTTCAACGTCCTTCGGGATACGGCATGGGAGTGGTACTACCCACTGGCGCTAGTGATAGCAGATATGAGGTAGTTAAATGCAGGCAGAAACAGAGCATGCCAAGCCAAATGCCACATGATTTCCGCTTAGGGCAGGGTTCTCCTGTATATAACCTTATTTCGGGCGGAGGTAATTTAATTACCATGTGTAGGGTGCGGTCCCTTAGCCCTACACGTTTTAAACGTGTAACAATTCCGTTACACTATATATATGTACTGGGAGGTACTAAATGAATATATTTGATAATGATGGGTCACACCCATTAGACAATGCAGACTGGGATGACGAGCCTACAGTCATGGACGTTGACGTTCCTGATGTGGAAATCACACCAGTCGTAGAGCATATAAACACGTTTTCTACTAATGAGAACAATGTTCATGTGCAAGCTGCGCAAGTTGGTGCTGACTTTACAGTTACGTATCAAGACGGTGGCTACTGGGATGACATTGCTGGTAGCTTTATCGTACCTCGTTACGATATTGGCGAATACAAAGGTGAACCTAAAGTAAGGTACATCATTAACGACGAAACAAGTGAAGTTGTGGGCAATCACTCTGGGCGATACCCAGTTCGTGATGGCTACACGCATAACTTTGAAGTGCTTGAGCAAGCATTTCCTAACTCATGTGTAAGCGTTGATATGTTTGACGGTGGCAAGCGAGTCCTAGTAACGCAAGACTTATCCGAAAGAGTGCAATTGCCTATGGGCGATGAAGTTGCTCGGTATGTTTACAGCGTTGCTTCGCTTGACGGAACCAAGCGTTCATATAGCGTTCCTAAAGCTTTGCGTATTAGTTGTGAAAACCAATTAGGTTTGCATCTAGCAATCTTTTCCGCAAAAGCGACTAGGAATCACGACCAGAACCTATGGTTGCAAGCTGAAGTATTTGCGCAAGGTGATAGGCAGATGGAAGAATTGCTCACAATGGCAGATAGCTTTACTAGCCAGAGCATTACTGACTTTGAGTTTGAAAGACTCGTGAAGTCAATTCTACCTAGACCCCTAGAAAGCGACAGCACTAAAGCTAAGAACAAGTGGGAAAAGACACGTGTAGCTATAGACGCTAACTGGAAGAAAGAAGCTAGCCTGTATGGAGATAAGAACTTATGGGTCGCTTACAATGCAGTTCAAGGCGCTGAGCAACACAAAGTCAATATGGAGTTCCGTACAAAATCCGATAAGGGTTATGAACGTGGACGTGAGAAATCCTTTATGCGTAGCATGGAAGGCAAGACTCCTATAGCTGACGCTTGTGAAGCCTACTTGAGAGAGTTGGTGTTGGCATAATGTGGGTATTTACAACTCAAGGTTATTTGTCCGTTGTGGACAAGGAAGAAAGCGGTGGTGAGTTGTGTGTCCGTTCACGTGACGATGAAGACCTTAAAGACTTGCAAGCGTATTTACAGCAAGCTTTGCGTAAAGGTGTTCCCATCATGCCAACTGGCAAAGCTGATTATCAATACAGAATGTTTGTAGAGCGAGAGGACTTCATGAAGTACATGGTCCAGAAGATAAGGGAATTAAAGTATGACAACTTTAAAGACGCTTGTAGCTATAAAGAAGATTCTGTTTGGAGGCGCAAACCAGAGGCACTGTATGGCTTGGCTCGTATATGGGAAACCATTTGGGAGACTTGTAGCTATAACCGCTTTGGTGTGCCTAAAAGGGCGCAAGCTGATTGGGACCCTGAGAAGGAGTTCCTGTGAAATTCAAATTAGAGCATGGCAAGTTAAGCACTTACACCCACGAAGGGTGTAGGTGCAAGCCTTGCAAGGAAGCTAAACGTACTTACGAAGAAAATCGTAGGAATAAAATAAGAAAAGGCACATGGAGCAATCCTCGTGCGACTATCTAGGAGGATAGCATGGCAGAAATATTAGAAGATTTTCCAGCAAATTTGGCAGAGATGCGAGGAAGGCGAGCTAGGTATAAAGAGGAATGGTTTGATGGGCAAGTGAGGCTCCTGTACATGGAGACTGATTTGAACGAATACAAGTCCGTAAACTCAGCTCGTAATGCCTTGATATCTCAGTCTAAGTCTAGGGAGCTTGATTACAAAATTGTACAAAACAGAGGAAATCTGTATTTTCAGGTTGTAAAAAAGAATGTCACACCATAGTTTTATACTAGTACTTAGTACTCAAGACTCTTTAGAGAGTCTTGAGTTACTTAGTACAGGGAGGAATAATGAAATATCCAATACATATAGATGAAAAAGGTCGCTACGTACACACTTGGGTACGCCAGTCCTCTATCAAAACATCTGATATGTGTATGAATCGGTTACGAGAGACAATGTTTGATCTTGTAAGCGACCCGAATAACGATGGAGCTGAGTTAGGTACAGCGTGCCACCAAGCCGTTGAAGATGTCATAATGTCTCGCATTGAGCAAGAAGCTGAAATGACAGAGCATGACATGTACGACGCATTTGACTACTATTGGGATGAAATGTCCGAAGAGGTAGACAACTGGCATTCCTATGGGGATGCCCAAACAGCATGGGATAACGGACGTGTAAAGCTAAAGAATTGGTATGACCACGTATTGCCCATGATTGAGAAACCTGTAGGCGTAGAAGTAGATTTCAATAAGATCTTCATAGAAGACGACCAACGTGTTGTCTACCTACGTGGAACCGTTGACCTTGTGGAGGAACACAGGCTTTGGGATTGGAAGTTCCCTAAAGCTAATTACACACGTGACCGATGGCAGTATGAGCGTTGGGACGTGCAGTCAATTGCCTACACATGGGCATTGGAACAGCCAAACTTTAGGTTTGGTGTCATGCATAATTCTGGTTGGGGGACTATGGATTTAATGCGTGACGAATCGCACCATGATTGGTTGCGAACAAAAGTCGCTACTATCTGCGAATACGTTGAAAACAACTTACACCTTGAGGGTAAATGGTTGTTGAATGACAACGGTTGGTGGTGTAGTGAAAAATGGTGTCCAAGTTGGACACGGTGCAAGGGCGCTAAGCCCTTAGAAAGTGAGGAATAACATGGCTTACTCCATGACTCCCATAGAGAGAGCGTCCATAGAGGCGCAAGTCTGTATAAAAGCAGGCGTTGAATTGGCGGTAGCTGAAATCGCCAAAGGCGTTGAGGGTGGTGTTGGGTTAGCAGTAGCTAACGCAGCGATGCTCGCAGAAAGCCTACATGACCTTAAAACAGTCATAGTGGAATCAGCAGGTGGAAGTGTGCAAACGCCTACACCAGTACCAATGACAACTGAAGCAGATATAGCAAAGGTATTTCCTAGCGCTGTAACTCAACCCAGCACAGGGACAAGAGTTTCACAGTACATATCTGATGAAGATTATGCAATGGTTCATAAACTGTACATGACTGAGAAAGCTTCAGGCGTGGCATATGGTTCCAAAGATTCAGCATTTATGTGCAATCAAGCCATAAGGAAATTGTTCAATAATGGAACACGAGTGTTCCCAACAGATTATTGGGCTGAAGGCTACAGAGGTAAAGAGATCCCTATGACCAAAAATGGTAAATGTGGACTCGGAGACTTCAAGCTTAAGAAAGGCTTGTCACTTGACGCAGAAGGAACACCTGTTCTTGGAAGCGGAGAAGGTTCACACCCTCTTGCTAACAAGAGTGGTTATTTCGGAGCGCTTGTGAAGCACACTCCATTCAGTTGGGCTGATCGTCCAGACCCCCTTGATCCGCAAGGTTGGTTGGTCGGCATAGATGCCTGATCGTATCTCAATTGAAGATGCGTTTGACTTAGTAGGGCAAGCAGCCACAGAAACTCCTGTGGTTGCTGCCCCAAAGGTTAAAGAAGTGGATGGCATATCAAACGGCGACCTGAACCGCCTGTTTACACCAAAGTCAGAACAGATGAAGCGGATGCGTTCTGATCTACGTGTAGGCAACGAATGGCGTTTCGGCATACGGCAGTTTGATGAAGCCACACTTGGAGGTGCAAGAGCAGGTCAACTAATTACCCTTATCGGTAAAACGCATACAGGTAAAACGATGGTTGGCATGAACATGGTTGCACGTAATCCAAACCACAGAACCTTGTGGGTCAGTCCTGATGAGACTGAGACAATGTTCTGGGGCAGATACTCAGCTATGAAGCTAGAAGTATCGCAGTCGGACTGGATCAGTAGGCTTATACGTGGAGATGAAATAGCTTGGGAGCGAATGACGGAAGTCGTTGACAACCAAAAGAATCTACACTTTGAGTCCACTGGCATGTCAGTAGACGACTTAGACAAAGCTATGAGAATAGCATCTACACAACTATGGAATGGTGAGCGCCCACAGGTGCTTGTCTATGACTACTTAGAGCTGATAAGGGGTGGCACAGGCGACGCACAAAGCGTGCAAGCCAAGATTGAATCCTTTAAACAGCTCGTTTCTGACTGGCGGATTGTAGGCGTAATGCTACATCAGTCTGGTCGTGGAGCAGGTCAACGTGGTAGTGCAGGAGGCATTGATTCTGGTAGGTTCGGTTCTACGTCAGAAAGCCACTTCGTGTTTGAAACATGGAGAAGGTGGGATGACACATCGTTAGATGAAGAAACCCGATCATGGTATCAGGATGAGATCAGTGTCGGTCTACACAAAAACAAAGCTGGCGAAGGTCAGAAAGCAGAGGTTAATTTAACTATTCACCCTAGTGGTCGCCTGTTAGAAGCAGGAGTATCGTGGGAGCAGATGAGCTTAGATGAGTAGAGAATCAACCTTTTATCAATTATTCAAAGGATACCCAGAGGCATACGGCACTAATGAAGGCGGTTGCAAATGGGAATCAGTCAACCTAGACCTCATTCGTGGGCATTTGTATGGTTCAACGATGATCGGAACGTACCCAATGGTGTACGATCCGCATTGTAAGTTGGATTTACTTGGACCACTAGCCCATGATACTGAGCGCAAATACGCCAACATGCAAAAACACATGTGGCATTGCAGATGGGGTGCAATTGACATAGATGAAGGTGACGACTCACTAGACTACGCATTTAACGCCAAAACAATATTGCAGGCAATAGACGTACCTAGCTGGGTTGAGCTATCACGATCTAAAGGCTGTCACGTATGGGTGTTCTGCGAAGACTTCGTAGAGGCATCCATTATGCGTAAAGTCCTAAAAGCAGCAATGCAGTTAGGAGACATACCTTATGACGCTGTTTACCCTAAGCAAGATCACCTAGATGGACCAGTAGGCAATTACATGCGACTTCCATATGGGAAAGATAGACCCATAGGTAGACAGACTATGCTCACAGACGAAGGTGGAACTATAGAACTTGACCAGTTCTTGTACGAAGCAGAGGAAAACAAAGCACGAATAGTAGCGTTAGAAGCAGCTAGCACGCTGTATAAGGAGCCAGTTTCAACACTACCTCCTTTACGTGACTATTCTAAAGAGCCTTTAATGACCATTGATGGCTCTAAGTTGCGAGGTTTAGCAAAGCAGATGTACGAGGAAGGACCAGTAGCCTATTACCGTACTGGTGAAGGCGCTGGTAGGGGTCGTCATGGATTTCTTAACCGTTTTGCACGTGCAATGTGGGAAGCCAACTATAGTAAGAGTGACATAGTTTCTTGGACATCAGACCTAGATAGCCGTTTAGGTTCATGGTATGAAGAGGGACCTAAATTCTCAGGGAGAAAAGATGGCTCAAAACAAATCCAACACCTCGTTGAAAAAGCCCAAAGGCAAGCAAGAAGATAGCTTTGCTTTCACGGTAGAAGGACGACCAGTTCCTAAAGGTCGTCCAAGAATGTCCAGAAAAGGTCGGGTGTATACGCCTGAAGCTACGAAAGAAGCTGAACAGCAGTACGTTGATAGCGTCAGCGATGCACCTACCTTTGAAGGCTCCGTGTATGTTGAATTAACATTCAGCAAAGAAAGCACAGATATAGTAATTACGTCCAAAGAGGACTGGAAAAGCCCTCTACGTGGAGATTTAGATAATTACATTAAACTTGCCTTAGACGGTATACAAAAAGCAGGCATCATCGCTAACGACAAACAAGTCGTTGGCGTACATGCCGTAAAAATATAGGGGGTATATGTGAGTTTCAAAGATCAATCATTCAGTAAACGCTTTCAAGGTATGGGAGACATAGCAGAAGGCGCATTTGAAGAAAGATACCCAGAGAATTACGTCAGGTACGGTTTGAACAGACCACCCCTGAAGATGAGTTCTCTCCCTCCTGTAGTCAGGTACACGCCTGATTATTTAACCTCAAAAGCATTTGTTGAGGTACAAGGATTAGGTGCGGATCAAATTTTTAAACTCAAAATAGACAAATTAGAGTCTCTTAGCCATTGGAATGCCATGCATCCTGTGTTGCTGTACGTGTATGACTCGCACAACACTCGTGACAAAGTGCTAGATTGGAAAACGCTTACAAATCTTACAGTAAAAGCGAAGATAGCAAGCTTTCCAGAAGGCAAAAAATATTATGCTGTGCCAGCTTCACAGATATGGGTTGATGCCGAATCGTGAAGTCCTAAGAGACACCATTGACTTTGGATGGCTCTTTACGCTGGCAGCAGCGAAAGAGCCAAAGCAACCAGTCACGCCCAGTCAAGCCATGCTGGAAACAAAACCCAACCAACCCATAGAAATTTCTGCACTAGAGCGATTGGAATTAAGGGAAGTTGTAGCAAGCGCATTAGAAAACCTAACACCAGAAGAAGTTTGGATACTAAATGCCCTATTGTTTGAAAGGCTTAGTCTTAGACAAGCAGGTAGAATACTGCAAATACCTAAGACGACTCTCGCTCGCAGGCGAGATAAGATACTTAAAAAGTTAAAAAAAATTTTAGAAAACGAACCACTCGTAAGGGAGTATTTAAATGATAAAGCCTGAAGTCGGTCCCAAAACATGGGATGACGCAGCTCAATTATGTGCAGATAAAATAGATGCAAAAAGAAACGATGGGGTGCAACACCCTAATCGTGATGATGGTGAAGCAATGCTAAACGACATGCGTGTGTCATTTGACGATTTCGCAGCATGGTCATACGGCAGAGAATTAACAGAACTAGATCGTAACGTTATAACAGAATACTTTATAGCGTTAGCTATCGTTACGCTTGATACAGCACCTCATTACGACAACGTAGGCGTATCGTTAACGTCTGCGGAAGAGATATTGCCGTTATTACGCAGGAAACAGGAAGACTACGGATACCAAAACATTCACCGTTTCGGAACAGATGGGATAATTGTTCGTGCGCATGACAAAATAGCAAGAATAGAAAACCTGACAGACCTACAAGTTGAAGGCAGAAATGAATCGCTAATAGATTCATTTACTGACTTGATAGGTTATTGCATAATAGGAATGATGGAAGTGCAAGGCATATGGATGTTGCCTCTCAGCTCAAGCCCTAATCTTCATCCTCAAGGTTCCCTAACAGACTAGTAGCTCGCATAATCATTTCAGTTATAGTCTCAAAAACATAACTATGAACAGGGCAATTGTCGTAATCGCCTTCTATTGCTTCATGGTTAAATGCCATAGCATGTTCGTAAGGCAAAACTAGTAAAATGCCTAGAGATCCTTTATGCCAGACAGCATGATTGCCGTCTTCTACTACAAGAGATGATGAAGTTTTTTTGATGTTTGCGTGTATTTCCGCTGCGATGTCATTGCCTTCAGCTATCACCCACTCATCAAAAGGGTCCATGACTATTTTTTAATAGCGGATGTAATAGGGTTTTTAAACAAAACGCCACCTATGAAAGCAATAGCAGCGTCTCCGCCTATTGTTCCAACAGCGCCTAAAACAACTGCAGCTACAACACATACGATAGCTAGCAATTCGCCTTTGATTTCATTTAAGCTGTCCATAAATATCTCCATGTCACTGGTCCAACAATTCCATCTATAACTATAGGATAATTGCGCTGAAATTTCACGACTGCTTTAAAAGTTTTTCGCCCAAAAATCCCATCACATACCAAGCCACTTCTAATACGTGTGTTTAATTGCTGTTGCAATAACACAACGTATTTGCCTCTAGATCTTTTACGCAGGGGCTTACGTGCAAGCTCACGCCCAATATCTTCTATGTATTTGCCTAGTAAATTCCAATCAACTTGAGAAGGATTATGGTCTTTGACCATCCCACCCTTAACCCAAGAAGCAATTGCGTCAGCAGGACAATACGTTTTAGAAAAATCCCTGTGGCATTTAACATACAATTTGTCACCATACTTTTTACGCACGCCATCAACCGCTTCAATTAAAGCATCTTTGCCTTTGTCGCTCAAATCATCACCTGACCCAATGTATGCGATAGAGATAGTCTTGTAATTAACTCCGTAAGTGGCTGCACCCTGATGCCAGCCACGCCCTTCAAAGATCTCCCCTGTTTCCCCCGAAACCAAAAAATTATATGCAATAGACTTCCAACCACGTTTCCTTACGTGGTAGCTGTCATGCTGCTTTACACGCTTCCAAGGATCTTTGGAAGAACCTGTAGTGTGATGCACAACAATGCCAACAGGCTTGATGCGAAAAGGAGATAAACGTCTCCCACTTTCAATAGCTCCCCATTCTTTTCTCTTAATGTACTTCATATCTATAGTCCTAATTGTCCCCTATTTGTCCTTGAGAGACTCTCTTTCCATCCAACGTAACATATTATCTATTTCTTCTTGCTCATAACCTTGCGATTGCAGCGTTCGCTGTTGTTCTGCTTGAGTATTGGTCCTTAAGCCAATACCAGTAAAATAACTTAAATAAGTAGAAAGCGCACGATCTTGATAGCGTTGTTCATCAGGCAACAACCTGCGAACATCACCCAAAATAGGCAACATGGTCATCAACATGTTCATGTCGTAATCCCTAACCATTATTTTTCCGTTTTGTGCTTGTTTGTAAATGCCTGCAGTTAATAACGCTTCAGTCATTCCCGAAATGTTAAACGCTGTAGGTACTTGAACAAAGCGCCCATCATAATTGTAGCCTTTCCAGAAATTTCTACTTGTTCCACGTTCAAGCGGAGCTTTTAACAGTGGCGACAAGTTAGAAGCAAGAGTAGATAATCCGCCTACAGCTTTGTCTATGGGTGTTCCGCTGGTCGTAAAAAAGGGATCAATAGTTTCTGCTAGAACTTTTTGTGGCAAGTCAGGAAGCATCCACATTTTTTCACCCTTGTAAGACCAAGGGGTTTCAAATCCGCCTTGTCTTACAAAGTAATCTGGCACAGGCGCATTGTCTTTCTCCCCATATCCAGTAAATTCTTTTTTGAAATGTTCAACACGTGCAAACTTTTTAGGTTGTTTAAATACTTCTTCAGCCATCAAAGGCAAAGCACGCTTTGTCCAAACATAAAATGGGTAGATACGTTTAATTACGCCACGTTCAAACATACTTAAGTCATCGTAATCAAAATGATATTTAATCACGTTCTCAAATGCGTCATCTACGCTTCCGCCTTTTAAGATTGTGTCAAAGCCAAGAACACCACGCAAATAAGTTTCAGTTCCTATACCTATGTTCCTGTTTGCTTGCAAGAAAGCGTTACGAGAACTCATAGGGTTAACTTTGTTTATTGCTCGCAGGATACCTTTAGGAGATCCCAATTTTTCAGGCAATCTTTTTGCAACGTCAAACTCAATAGCTGCGCCACCAATTTGACCACCGCCCAGTATTCCACCTTCACGCATTTGATCTATAATCTTCACGTGTTCAGGATTTACTTGAGATATGTTTTCCCAAATGCCACGTTTGCGCATACTGTTCTTTAATGATTGAGCGTACTTATCTAAACCTTCTCGTTGTGCAAATTGATATTGGCTTTTCCAATACGCATTCTGAAAACGTCTATACGTTTTCGGATTGCCTACACCAGCAAGACTATTCATAAACACGCCTGAGAAAAAGTTACGTGAATGGAAGCCAGTTTTACCAATCAAATAACCTTTAACCAAGTTATGCACAGAATCATAAGTGCGCAAGAATTTTCTCATGCCACCATCTGCTTGCCATTTAATGACATCGCCCATTGAGTTCACAATTTCTTGCGGACCTTGAGAACCTACTCCATAAGGTCTGTAACCTGATGCAAAAGTGTTTTCAAAAGTTTTAACAAAATCATCAATTTTGTTTTCATCCCACTTGTTAATGTTCAACCATTTAGCATTAACGTAATCCTGTCCTTCTTTCCCAAACTTTTTAGCAGCTTGGTTCAAATCATTAGAAGTCGTAATAATTCTTTGAGCGTTAGCAATAAATTCCTCAGCAACTATTTGCATTTCTTCATTCAACAAAGCCACAGATTCACGCAAGGCAGGTATTAAAGCTTCAGTTTCATTACCTAATTGCCCTGCAGTATTCACAATGCTTGGCGCACCAACGTACATGTCATCCTTGATTACATCTTGTGGCAATTGTCTAGTTATTTTTTCTATTAACTCTTCAGCCTTAGCAGCTCCTTCTAACTTAACCTTTAACTGAGACACTTCTATTTGTAACGCTTCAACCTTCTTAGGAACCTTGTATTCTCTAACAAGATTGCCAGCAGCAGTCTGCTTAGTATCCCAACTCATGCCTAAAGTACTTATCTCGTTTTCTAAACGAATTATAGATTGAGTGTATGCGTCAATCGCCATATAAGCTTTGTCTTGATTCTGCAACATTGCTTTCCTTTGGTTGCTCACAAGAGCTTCCAAAGGATTATCAGGATTCTGCGCCCTTGCTTGCGCCCAAGCATCTGGCGCTTTTCTTCCTGCCAAATTACGTTCGTCCGCTAAAATCGTCTTTGCGTATTGTTCGTATTCATCCACAAATTTTTGACCAGTAATAACAGGATTTTCTTTAAAGTTCCGAACACTATACGCTAAACCTTCAGCAGTACGAGTAAGGTTCTCATTAGGATTAACAACGCTTACAGGGTTAGCTAGCAAAACGTTAGCCCAAGTAGCATCCGCAGAAGCCATAGCACTTCCTGTAGGTGTAATCATTGCATCAATTACGTTACCCATAGAGTCTATTTTAGGTGCGTAAACAGCTTCGTTGTGATAAAAAGCCATAGCGCCATACCCATCAGCAGCTAAACCTTTTTTCATGCTTTCTAACATTTTAGGATAAAGCAAAGCTTCAGGTATTATTTGAGCGTCACCAAAAGATTCCATTTCGTCAATTAAATTTGCTCGCAAAGCAGGATAAGTGTCAATTGGGTTACCACTTGTAGACATTTCCGTTGCACCAAGTTTGCTTTTTTGAACTTCAGCTAATACTCTGTCAAACTTTGTAGAGTCAGAAGATATGCGTTTCCCAGTTTTAGGATCAAACATTGCAAATGGTTTCTTTGCGCTTAAACCTCCTATTTGTTCAGATCCAACGGCTCGCATTTTTTGCAAATGCGACATAATTGAATCAGCTTGAAAAGCAGGTATACCCATATCGTGTGGAGACACTTGACCTATCACGCCTGCATTTAAATAACTGGTTAATTGAGTGTAAGTAGGAGCGCTCCCTGCTGCTCTACCAGCAGAAACTTCAGGCATAAAATCTAAAGGCTTATTGTTCTTTATAGTTGAAGGCGAAACGTTAAATGCTCCCTGATACTCGTTAAAATGCATTTTTAATATGTCGTCAATTTCTTCCCTAGTAGAAGTTTTTTTCAACTTAGCAACATCAATACCCATTTCTTCAAAAATCATTCTTCGTTGTTCTGGGGTTCCATGCTGCAATTTATTTACAATTTCTTTACGCAATTGTTTAGGATCTATACCTTGTAATTGGTGAACAGGAACATCCAAAATAGTTCCGCCAGTGTATTCATTAGCAGGCATCATGTAATGATGTGTGCTATTTCCCGCCATACTGTATTGACCACCTACAAGATTTTTTACAATAGGAGAATCTAAAGCTATTTGTTGATTAACAAATCCTAAGTTCTTGTCAGAGTTTAAAGCGTTAAAAAAAGCTAAATCTTTTTTAATAGACATTTCGCTTGCGCTTTGTAAGCGAATTAATCCCTGCCTATGAGTTTCTAACTTGTTCATAACATCGCTTACAGCCCAATTACGCAAATCCTCAATTTCTTTATTCGTAAATGGTGTTCCACCGCTTCGTACTTCAGCTATACGAGCCACATAAGAAGAAATAAATTCTTGATTTTCTAAATAAAAATCACTTGAATGCGACGCAATAGCGTTTTCGGCGACAATATTGTCAATGTCTAAAAGATTCCAATGATCTCCACTCGCAGTATAGTTGTCTAACGTTTGAGCAAATTCAACTGCTGAACGCCTGTCGTTTTTAAAACGTATATTAGAAATAGTTTCTTTCGGACCTTGATCCGACAAATGCCTAAGAGGATCTAAACCCCTGAGTGAACCAAAATCTGATTCTTCAACAATATCAGTAGCGCCTTTTATGTTTCTATAAAGACCTTCTGTCATGTAAGCAGCACTAGTAACAGGGGCGACATCAAAGGCAGCTTCACCAGCGCCTCTTCTTGTCGCACCCATAGGCGCAACAGCACTTAAAAACGATATTTCTTCTTCGCTTAATTGCGCTCCTTTAGCTCTTCCTAAATAAATTTGTTCCCAAGGAGCAGCGTTACCGCCCTGCAACTCTAAATACCCAATAAAGCTTAATTTCTCATTAAATGAAAGAATATCCCACTCAGCAATATTTCTGTTATCTAAAGCCTTCATTGTTTCAAGCGTTTCAGCCCCCAAATTCAAACGAGCATTTTTGTGATTAACAGTTTCACTTCTGTCAAAAGCTTTCAAAAAGTCTTCTTGATCCTTGTTCAAAGACACGTCAGAAAGTTTTCTTTCCGTGTCTCCTTGACGCAAGTAATTAATTAACTCATCGTAAGTATCGCCGTCTTCCCTGTATGCGTATTCCAAATTCGTAAGCTCATGGTCACGCCAAGCCTTATTACGATTAGGGGTATAAGCGCCTCCGTCAATTTGTTGATAACTAGTAAACAAACGAGCAGCACCTTTAACATTTGGATCTCCTTTAATGCTGTCAACAATTTGAGAATCTAATTGATGATGAATGTCACGAAACGCATCAAAGCCTTCTTCAGTCAAAGGATTGTAAGGATCTGCCTTCATAAGGTACTCGGCTGCAGATTGAGTCTGATGCACTGGAGGCAAACCAAGAATCTTTATGCTATCACTTCCACGTGGAGCGTCAACAGAAAAAATCGTAGCATCAGTCATTCCTTGAGGTGAATACGTAGCATCTGCTTGTGTAGTGTTAATCCACAAACTATCTAACCAAGAACTTCTTGGAACGTTTTGCGTACCACTAAAGTCTTTGGGGCGAACACCCGACATGTTGCTAGTTCCTTTGCCATAGCCATGCTGAACGTAAAAACTCATACGTTCTTGAACAGCAGCAGCAGAACTAGGAACTTTATCTATAGCAGGAGTTCCATTAGCTACTTTTGCTATAAAGTAACGACTAACAGAATTTGCTGTTTGCTCATCAACTTCAGGCAAAGCACCATAAACATTTACATTAATGTTTAATTCCTCTCTAGCTTCTCGCATAGCAGCTTCAATAGGTGTTTCGCCTTCATCCATACCGCCTTTAGCGTGACTCCATTTAACCCCACCAAACGGTTCGCCAGTAGAAGGAGTATCAGTAGGCATACGCATAACAACGTTTCCGTCAGCGTCTACGACAACGACACCATATCTAATTGATCTACCATCTGGAGTTACAGTATCTGTCATAGAACCTGACCACAAAGCGTTATCTACAGCTTCATCCACATCCCACGTATATTTATCAGGCGTCAATCCTGCGATGCCGTCTTTGACTTTATTTCTTCTATTTGTCTCTACCCAATCTTCATAATATCCACGCCCAGAAGGAGGTTCATTTCCAAGCGATAACCCATCACCCAATTCCTCTACATAATCTCCCTGTTCCCATTCAGGAAGAGTGTAATCTTCCAAATCTGCAAGAGCTTCAGAATCATTGTTCAAATAAGCTTCGTCATATTTTTTAGCAAAGTTTTTCTCAGTAAAGTCAGGGTATTCGTCAGGTCGCATCAATACGGTATCAGCAGCATCTTCTTCAAATAAACTTTTTTGAAATTGAATGTCATCAGCACGTTTTATATTCGGTGTGTAACCAAAACTCATTGCTTCTAAAACGTCTGGGTTTGATTTTGACCAACGCTCAAATTCTTTAAGCACAGAAACGTCTCTTAAAATTCCTTCCCTGTCTGCCGTATTTAGCTTTGTTCCATTTCTAACTTCACGTATTGCATCTCGCACAGAAAACGATTTAATTGCTTGCGTTTCTCCGTCATTGCTTATCCAAGACGGCAAACCCTCTTTTTGAGATGTTCTTTGCTGAGCTGTATGCGCAGGACTAATAATATTTTTGACAGTTTCTTCATCAAAATTAGAAGCAAGTTTTGCTTCCATAAGTTCTTTGCCTTCTAACAAAGGAGGAGTTTCTTCTAAATGATTTCCTAAAACTTCCTGCAAGTTTTTAGTTCTTACTTCAAGCCAATCAGTAAACATTTCCACATCATTAGCGGTAGCTTCAGGTCCTAAAGTTTGTTTAACGAAACCTTCCCACCCTCCGTAACCGCTTCGCATTTCTGCAATTGTTTCAAATTGGATTCCAAGTTCAAACCAAAAAGTTTCATTTTCTTGCATTTCGCTTCTGAACATTGTCTGCCATTTACTTGGCTGATTTTCAAACTCTTCACTAAAGAAAGTTCCCATAGAACCATCAGCATTTTCTAATTCATCTACAGCACGCCAATCAAATCCCTGCGTATTTGCTTTAGATAAACCTTGCGCTCTGTAATGAAAAGAAGCACCATTGTCTATACGCACAACAGCACCAGTTAGCATGTCAATTCCGATATTGTCAGCGTCATAGCCGACAACATCGGAATTGGATACCAAAATATCCATTAACATTTGTTCTTTGATTCTTTGACTAAACGGAACTACTTCATTAACATTCGCTTGCGCCTGATAACGAGCTAATTCTTCAGGGCTGCTAGCAATAGCATGAGTACCATTTTTGAATTTAATTACGCTTACATCAGATATAGGGGGGCTTCCTTGAGGGAAAGCAAGTCCGTCACTGAATTTAGCTATTTTCCATTGCCCATTTTGCAACATGTCGCCAACCATAAAATCGCCAGCGTTAGCTTGCTGACGTAAAAAGTCAGGTGCAAAACTATCAGTTGAACTTTGCCAAGAATTAGGAGCAGCTTTAGAAGTTTGCCTACCTGTAGCTAAAGTATCCATTCGTCTATACAAAGCATCGGCAAGCACTTCGCTTTGGACTCTGTTCCTAGCTACGTCATCTATAGTGTGACCGTATTCTGTGAACACAGCAGCTTCATCGCCTTGTTCTAAATTAGGGTCATAGCGTTTAATGTAAAAATCTAATTCATCGCCTTCTATGTTTGTGCGAATATGAAAACCTACGTTAGTGCCACCCTGTACCGCTTGTATGCGATTATTCAACCTAGCAACAGGGTTAACGCCTTTGCCTTTAGCAGCAGCACTAGCTTGTATAACCCGACCATTTTTTAAAATGGTCGTAACATCAGCTAAATTATTTGTAGACAATGCACCCATTTGCATTTGCCACATATCACGAGCTTCTTTTAAGTTAATAAAATCTTGAAGACCTTTTTCTACAACAACTTGCCCAACCCCATCTGTGTCTATCTGAATTTTCATAGGAGGGATAACAGGGTTTTCTTCTAACGCAAATTGATAAATAGCCAACTGATCGTATAAATCATTTTCTATTTGACTAATAGCGCTTTGTATCTCAGAACCAGATTCAATAGGGCGAACACGCAAGTCATTTCCCATCGTTCCATAAAAAGTTAAAATAGCTTCACGAAACTCTGGATCAGTTCTCAAAGTATCTGAAGTGCGCAAATCCATAGGACTACTAGCATTCTTTGCAATGCCCTCGTCTACCTTGCGTAAAATAGTTGCTTGAGCTTCCTCAACGTTTGCAACTGTAGGCAATTTACCAAGAATCTCTTCCTGTATTCCTTCCCTACCTATAATTTGTTCTATTTCAGTTAAAACATTTTGAGCTTTAGCGTTACTTTTTTCTATAGTCGCAAGCATGTTATCAAATTGAGCAACTGGATTAACAACAAGATTGTCCATCGTTGCACCAATTTGCACAGTCATTGATACGTTTGTGCCAAAAGCCGTTTGGTCCAAGTTGTCCAAAACAGAAACCATTTTCATCAAGTCAGTATTGACCTGTACGTTATTGCGAGCCGATCCATCAGGCATAGTCATTTGCCATTGAAAACCATTAGGTGTTTCATCTGTAACAGTGCCTACAAACCCAGAACTTTTAACCAAACCATCAAAAGCTTCACCAATACCATTTTCGTCAACAACATCCGCAAGCTGAGCACTAACAAATTCATCTACGTTCCTATGAATAGAAGGATCAAATTTGCCAATTACCTGACGGTAAACATCAAAGTTTTCTTGACCCCCCACAATAGAAGATATTATTTGCTTATTTTTCATAAGCTCTCGTGTGCCTGTTCGCAATGATTGCGCATACAACCTGATCCTATTGCCGTCACCTTTAGCTTGAACCACGAGTTCCTGTATGCGATTCATCTTCTTTTGCAAAGGCATTATTTCTTTAAAATCAGTTGAAGCCAACCTAGCCAACTCAATACGAGTATTCTCAGATTGCTTGTTTAAATCAATAATTGTTGTTTCTAAACCATCTACAATTTCTTCCTGCTTAATTTGTTTCTCAACGTATTCATTTAATTTAAATTCTGCCTCTTCGTATTCTTTTATTCGCAATGCGTGTGCTTCCATAGCATCATCAAGTTGTTGCTTTTTTAAAGCGTAATTAGAATTATCCCAAGCGACATTAGAAATTGATCCTTCGCCAGAAGCTGCAAGATCTCCTGCCAATTGATCTAATTTTTGTTGCCCATTATTAATAGACCTACTAAGACCATGCAATTTAAAAGTAAGCTTGTCCATCTCTTGCGTAGGGAAAGTAGTTAACGACGCAATTCTGTCAACAAACACGCCTTTACGTTTTAATACTTCTTCTGTAAAAACATCGCCTGTCCTTATAGATAAACCACCTATATAAGCAGACAACGCACGACTTATATTGTCATCAAACAATTCGTAACCAATTTGCAGATCTTCCATCACAAAAGCTATTTGTTTTTCAATAGAAGGAGCCTTACCGCTTGCTACCCTGTTGCTCAAAACCCAAGCATGACCATCAGGCAAGCTAGAACCTACGTCAAACAACTCATATCCCATGAACCCCTTAGTAACGCCCTCGTTACCCAATTCCCATATAGCTGTTGCTTTCGTTTTCCCTTTAGCAACTTTCTTAGCTACAAGTTCGTCAAAAGCATTATCAGAAATAAGAGAACGTTTAAGTTCATGTTGTGTCAAAGCATCCGTATTAGATATGCGACCCTTCTTTAAACCAAAAGTCCCTGAACGTCTCTGAATATATTCACGAGCTTCTTCATTTAAAATACGTGGAACATAAAAAGGAACCTCGCCAACAAATTCGTAACCAGCGCCTTCGTTAGCTATGTTCCGCAACTTGTTAAACAGAACTTGACCATCTCTTAACAAAGGTTCCGTAAATATTGGAGTGTTTGTTACAGGATCTAAATTAGCGTGTCCTTGTATTTTAATTATTGCGTCTGTGTCTCCACCTAAAGCATGATACAAAGTTTTTTCAAGCTCATCTCCTCGTAAAGTACCACCATCAGGCAATTCAACTTTTGAAGCTTTTACTTGCGATAAGTAATTTCCTGCCTCACGAGCCATTTGAGTTTTTATTATTCTGCCTTTCCATTGTCCACGACCAGCAGCGCTGAGAGCAGCACGTGCTTGATGTCGTTGGACCGCAGTAGCACTACCACTTTTAGCTATCGCACGTTGGGCTTGCATACGCCCACCAGTGCGCATCCAACCAATTACTCCACGACCATACCCTATGTCCCCTGCGCCAAAAGCAACCCTTCTAGCAGCTTTAGGAAGAGCGCCTACAGCAGGACCAATAATCGGCATAGAAAACGGAACTCTAGCTATCTTTAAAGAAGCAGGATAACCCTTACCTGCAGCCCAAGGAATTTTAAGCGAACGCCCAATAGGACCAGCTAAAGGAATTTTTAAACCAGCAGCCATTTTAACAGAAGCAGCTTCCTCTGCGGAATTAAACAAAGCCCCTTTCCATCTAGCATGTTCTGCTACTTCAGTTCCAATTTTTTGACCAGCATTAACCATTTGCATTTCTGATAAATAGTCTTTAAACGGCAAACCGTTTTTATCCATTTTGTTCAAATGCATGTGTTTTGAAACTAATTGTATTTGATCGTCTGCGAATCCACTTAATCCCGAAACGCCTTCAAGTTTGTACAATCCTTTGATGTCATCAACTAAACTTTTAGGAATGAGAACCAAATTTTCCATTGTGCTAATCATTTCAGGATTCTTTTTAGCTATGTCCATAATGTAGCCATTAGCAGTTTTTTTAGGCTTTACACCTGACATAACATCTAAATCAACAACCCAATCACCATCATTTAATTGACGGTAAGCGTGTTTAGCGTCATAACCTAAATCTTTTGCTGCACCTCTAACAGTAAAAGCAGGACCAGAATCTCCAAGTATTTGAGCTAGGTTTTTTAATTTGCCTTCTTCAATTGCTGCAGTTCCAAAACGTGTACCAAACCTTGCAGTACCACCTGAAAAACCTTCTACAATGTGTCGCCTCAAAGAATGAGAAGCTAAATCGCCTCCACCTAATTTAGCTCCTTTAAGAATTACATTTCCAGCAGCAACACCTTTACCAACCAAGCCAACGTAACTTAAAGGGTCAAGAGCTACATCTCCAGTAAAGCTAATTGCTCCCCTGAGAAACCAACCTGCACCCCATTTATCTTCCCATACACCGCCTTGCATCCAATTTTCATCATGCAACAAACGACCAAAAGTGTAGCCCTCTTCAGCTTGTTCTTTAAAATCTCCGTAGCTCCAACCTTCGCCTTGAGCAAAATCAATTGTTTCTTTCAAAGCTGAACTAGTTACAGCTAAAGGCAAACTTAACGCTTTAAACAAAGTCCCTAACGGACCCATGCCCTTTTGAACTACAGTGCGCCAACCACCTTGACCAAAATCTTCTGGAACTCCGCCAGTGGATTTTAAAATTTCATCTATTGACCTACCCCCACTAGTACCAGTACCAGATAGAGGTGTTGCAGGAGTAACAGGGGATTGCTGTTCTGCAGGTTTAGGTAATTCTATTTCTATTCCACCAGCAGCAAAGTTAGCCATAGCTGTTTCAAAGGGATCTTTGTCTTTTTCTTTATTAGGAAAGACCATGAACTACCTAGCAACAAATTCGTTTATTAAATCCTGTTCGCTCATGCCAACAATCCGATTAATCATTCCTGTAATGTCCCCACGAGTCTGATCGTCTTGCCCTTCACTAGCCATAACTCCACTTATTACTTCAGGTCGGTAGCCGTAATTTAAAGCACCAGCTTCAGCAAGTTCAGTAGCCCTAGCTGTTTTTTCTTTATCGCTTAGATTATCCCAGCCTTCTTTCGCTAAACCAGTGATTACTTTTTCACCTATTGACCTGTACACACGAGAAGCATCTAAACCAGCAGCACCTGTTCCATAATTTTGCGCAAACCAAGTATCGTTAAAGCCCATAGTTTCTGGAGCTTCAGATGGGTTGAATTGTGATTCAACAGAATAACCAACTAACGCCTCATATTGAGCCATTTTAAAACCGTCATCCAAAGCGTCAAATTCTTCTTGGCTCATACCGCTAAACACACTATTTGGGTTATTTGCCATAGAATCATACAAGAAACCAAAAGCCGATTCTTTAGCAGCTTC
>Ga0114932_10001758_pt1 | contig 24089 bp, 15 predicted proteins | sample 2SBtaG_2_FD_87286 | JGI IMG/M metagenome (GOLD analysis project Ga0114932, IMG submission 87286) | Deep subsurface microbial communities from Kolumbo volcano to uncover new lineages of life (NeLLi) - 2SBTROV12_ACTIVE470 metaG | ecosystem: Environmental > Aquatic > Marine > Volcanic ...
ACCACGCTTCCAGACAGGTTGGTGTTGGTGAAGCGGGGATCGGTCGAGCCCATGAGCACCACGGTGGGTACGCCGAAGGCTGGCCCCAGGTGGCGGGGGCCTGTGTCCGTGCTGATCAGCAGGGCGAGTCGACGCACCACGGCCTTGAGCGTGGACAACTCCATGGGGGCGTCGGCGGCGGTGACCACAGCGCTGCTGGTAGAGGCGGCGATCGACCGGGCCAGATCTCGCTCACCGGGCCCGCAGAAGACCACGACCCTCGCGCCTGCCTGTGCCGCCAGCCCGTCGGCCACGGCGGCGAAGCGATCGGCGTACCAGAGCTTGCTGGGACCGAATGATGAGCCCGGGTGAATGCCCACCAGAGGCGCGCAGTCTACGAGGCCCTGGCCTACGAGCCAATCCTTCGCCCGGCTCTCGTCCTCTTCGGTGGTGCTCAACTGGTAGTGGTGATCTCCGCGGGGGATGCCCAGGTGCTCCAGGAGCCTGAAGTAGTACTCCACCATGGGCGTGGGCAGGCGATGGCGGCCCGCCTCTCGGGGATGAGCCAGGCTCTCTGTGAGAAGGGCTGACCGTCCCCCGCCGCTGTAACCTGCCCGGCCAGGTACCCGAGCCATGGCCAGCACCAGCGCGGACGAGAACGAGTTCGTCAGCAGAATGGCCCGGTCGAAGTTGCCATCTGCCACCCGGCGAGCCGACGTGAGCAGGCCAGCCCAGCCAGCCACCGTGCGCCGTGGCAACTCGATCAGATCGTCGAACAGCGTGCTGCCCGACAAGAGGGGCGCGCAGTGGGCAGGGCCTCCCACCGTGATGTGCGTGGAGGGCCAGTGGCGCCGTAGGGCAGCCAGGGCCGGGGTGGCCATGACCACGTCGCCGATCCAGTTGGGCAAGCGCACCAGGAGGCGCCGTGGCGGTGCAGGAGCGCTCGGCGAGTCAGGCCCGCTCAGGAACCCTCTCCGCTGCGAATCCGCGCCAGGGTGTTGGTGGTCGAGTAGCCGTCCTTCATGGACGCCAGGACCACGTGCCCGCCGTGCTCTTCGACCCACTCGCGTCCCACCACGCCCTTGTCGGCCCAATCTTCGCCCTTCACCAGGACGTCGGGGGTCAGGCTCTCGATGAGCTTCAGCGGCGTGTCGTCATCGAAGACGGTGACGAAGCTCACGCATTCGAGGCCGGCGAGCAAGGCCATGCGGTCGCCTTCGGCGTTGACCGGCCGCTCCGGCCCCTTCAGCCTGCTCACGCTGGCGTCGGAGTTGACGCCCACCACCAGCACGTCGCCGAAGCTCCGAGACTCTTGCAGGTAGGTCAGGTGACCCACGTGCAGCACGTCGAAACACCCGTTGGTGAAGACGATGCGCCGCCCCCTGGCCCTCTCCGAGGAGAGCTGCGCCAGCAGATCGGCATGCTGCAAGACCTTGTCACGGGTCGAACCTCCCTCGACCAGGGCGCTGCGGATATCGGCCGCCGTGATCGCCGCCACGCCAAAGCGCTGCACGGTGATGCCCGCGGCCACGGTGGCCAGACGCATGGCCTGCTCCATGCCTGCGCCCAGGGCGAGGGTCTGGGCCAGCACGGAGATGACCGTGTCCCCCGCGCCGGTGACGTCGTACACCGAGCGTGTCCGGGCGGGGATCGACCACTCGCCCGAGCCGTCCGCCATGCGGCAGTACATCCCCTGGGGGCCGAGCGTGATGATCGCTGCTTCGAGACCCAGGTCGGCGCACAGCGCATTGGCCGCATCGCGCACCGCCTCTTTCGAATCGAGCACCAGCCCGGTGGCGGTCTCGGCTTCGAGCTTGTTGGGCGTGATCATGCTGGCACCGCGGTAGATCGAATAGTCCTTGCCCTTGGGGTCGACCAGCACTCGGGGACGGCCAGGCGCTCGCAGCAGACGGTCGAGAACCGCCGTGCAGAGCACGCCCTTGCCGTAGTCAGAGACCACGACGATGTCCACGTCGACAATGGCCTTCTCGATGGCAGCCAGCAAGGCCGCTTCGACCGCAGGGGACGGTGCGCCCACGACCTCTTCATCGATGCGCAGCAGCTGCTGGTTCTGGCTGACCAGGCGGGTCTTGCAGATCGTCGGCCGAGTGTTGTCCACCACGAGGGAGTCGATACTGCAGCCCGAGTCGCGCAGCAACCCACGGATCAGCTCGGCGCCGCTGTCGTCACCCACCAGCGCCACGCAACGGACCTGGGCACCGAGGGCCGCCAAGTTCGCCGCCACATTGCCACAGCCGCCGAGCCGAAGCTCTTCGCGGGTGGCCGCCAGCACAGGGATGGGCGCCTCGGGAGAGATGCGCTGGGTGCTCCCGTGTTGGTAGCGGTCGAGGATCATGTCGCCCACCAACAGCACCCGGGGGTGTTCAGACGGTGAGAGCAGAGGCAGGAGAGCAGAGCTCATGAGGTGAGTTCTTTCAGGACGGCCCAGCGCAGCAGGGGCAGATTCAGTTCGTGGTGACCCGTGATCTCGAAGGCCTGCCCCCCTGGCCGCTCGAGCACGTTCACTCGGGGTCGGTAGTGTCGCAGCATGTCGAGATTCGCCGTGCTGAAGCCCTCAACCACGTGCCCCAGATTGCGGGCCAGGTTGAGCGCCTTGACGAAGACCTCGGGCAGGATCACCGCCGAGCCCAGGTTGATGTACACGCCCCCGGACAGCTTTGCCACCACGGCGGCCAGGCGATGAAAGTCGTTCATGGTGGCCGCGCCGATGGCCGCCCCGTCGGCGTTGCCATGCATGTGCACTGTGTCCGTGCCGATGGCTACGTGCACGGTGAAAGGCACACCGAGACGATGGGCCGCGGCCGCCAGGCTGAGCGACTCGTTGGGTAGACCGTTCTCGACGATGTGCCGCCCCAAGGCGGCGCCCAACCCTTCGCCAGCGTCGGCCGCCACACGAGCCGCGTGGTTCACCGCCTGCGCGGTCTCGTGCACCATGCCCCAGCTGCCCTCGGCCAGCCCTGGCCCCACGTCTTCGGACGAGTGGCCCACGGCGGCGATCTCGAAGTCGTGGATGGCGCCAGAGCCATTGGTCGCCAGGGCGTTGATCACGCCCCGCTCCATCAGGTCGATGAGCAGGGGCGAGAGGCCCGTCTTGACCACATGACCGCCGAAGCCCAGCAGCACCGGGGCACCGCGACGATGGGCCGCCACGATGGCGCTGGCCAGCTGCTTCAACGCCCGGGCCCCCAGCAGATCGGGGAGGCTATCCAACACATCCGCGCCAGGGCCCACCGGGTCGATAGGCCTTGCGAACATGGCGGTGTCGACCTTGTGCTCCCGAGCCGAGACCGAGGTGGTCTGGACACGCGAGGGATCGAGGGGCGGAAACTCCATGGCAGCAAGCGCTCGGGGCGAGGGACGTCAGCCCTCGTTTGTACCCTCTGGGACAGCCCCGTTCCCGCGCTTTGCCGCCCGGGCCTCGCTCAGCGAGGCCTGGTCCGCCACCAACTGCTCGACGATGGCCGTGTGGCGGGCACTGCGCCAGCGATCGTGGAGCCAGAGCCACTGCTCCGGAGTCTCTCGCACCCGCGCCTCCAGCGACGCGGAAAGGCGGCTGATCACGTCTCGCTCCGCCGCGTCGCCCTCGAGTGCGGGATCCGCCTCGATGGGAGGCTCGATGATGAAGCGATAGTGCAGGCCGTCAGGCTCTCGCAGCAGATAGGTCGGCAGCACAGCCACGCCGAAGCGGCTGGCCATGACCCCCGAGACCTTGTGTTGTCGCGAGGCCGCCCCCATGAAGTCCATCAACACGCTCTTGCGGCCAGCGTTCTGATCAAGCACCAACAGGATCACCGCGCCCTTGCGAAAGAGCCGCGCCATGGGCAAGCCGCTGCCCTCTTTCTCGAGGGTCCCCGCCAGTCCACCCATGCGATAGCGAACGACGAGCTTCTCCAGCAGCGGGTTGTCCAGGGGACGGGCCACGGCCCAGGGCTGAGCAAGACAGAGGCGGCAGACATGGGCCAGACACTCCCAGGCACCCAGATGGGCGGTGGCCAGCATCATGCCCCGGCCCTGCTCTTGCAGCGCCAGCGCGTGCTCCACACCTTCGACCTCGACCAGTGCCTCCAAGGGTTTGGACCGCAGCTGCCGGTGTAGCAGCAAGGGCTCGATGAGGTTCAGGGCCATGGTGCGAAACGCACCGCGCACCACGGCCTTGGCCCGCGACTCGTCCACGCCCAGCCGTTCACGCACCAGGTCACACGTGCGCACCCGCCGGGAGCGGAGCAGCAGGTAGGCCAGGTCGCCGAAACAGCGCATCACCCACAAGGCAAGCCGCCGCGGCATGACGACCACCGGGCCCAGCAGCGCCAGGACCAGCAGCCACTCCAGGCGGTTGCGGAAGTTGCTGCGGGACTCTGTCATGAGAACGACACCCGGTCAGCGTGGGACTGGGTCACCCTCCGGCCTCTTCGGCCTCCAGCGCCTCGCGCACCTGCTCACGGACCACGCCTCCCGCCCCGCCCCCGTCGTCGCTCGCTGCGGTCTCGGAGGTCTGGTCGGTCTCGGCGACCACGTCATGGACAGGCTCTGCGGTGAGGGCGTCAGCCCGACCGGCAGCCAAGGGCTTGCTGCCGGTGCGCTTGGAGCTGCCGTTGCCCGCGGCGCCGTGGTTCTCGTACTCGTCGATGGTCAGACTCAAGACCTTGCTCACGCCATGCTCCTGCATGGTCACGCCGAACACCTGGTCGGCGTAGCTCATGGTCCTGCGGGCGTGGGTCACCACCAGGAACTGGCTCTCCCCCAGAAAGTCTTCGAGCACGGAGCAGAAGCGATCGATGTTTGTTTCATCGAGGGCTGCGTCGACCTCGTCGAGCAGGCACACAGGGCTGGGCCGCGAACGGAACAAGGCGAAGAGCAGTCCCACGGCGGTCAGGGTGCGCTCACCGCCTGACAGCAAGGTGATGTTCCGGGCGTCCTTTCCGGGGGGTGCGGCGGTGATGTTGATGCCCGCCTCGAGCACATCGGCCCCCTCTTCGAGAGCGATATCAGCCTTACCACCACGGAACAACTTGCGGAAGATGACCCGGAAGTGCTCGCGCACCTCGTTGAAAGCCAGCACGAACCGCTCGCGGGATTCGCGGTTGAGCTTGTTGATCGTCTCGTTCAGTGACTGCTGCGCGCTGACCAGGTCATCTCGCTGGGTGACCATGACGCCCAGTCGTTCGTCCACGTCGGCGAGCTCGTCTACTGCGGCCAGGTTGACGTTGACCATGCGGCCCAGACGCTCGCGCAAGACGTTGATCTCTGCGGAGACGTCGTCCCAGTTTGTGTCCTCGTCGCCCTCGCCTTCGGGAGCTTTGGTCTCGGCCAGATCGATCTCGAGTTCTTCGAGAACTTTCTGCTGCAGCTCGTCTCGGCGAATGGCCGTCTCGCGGCTGGCCAGACGATGCTCGGACAGGCTCTGGGCCCGCGCCTCAAGCACGCCCTCACGCTCGGTCACCTGCGCCTGAACCACCGCGAGCTCGTCAGTGACGGTGGTCGACCGCTCACGAGCCACGTCGAGGGCCCGTGAACGAGTGTCTCGTTCTTGGGTCAGATCGGTGCAGCGACCATCGAGGGCGGACAGTTTCTCTTCGAGCCCGCCCCGTAGTCCCACAAGACTCTCGAGCTCTCCCTGGGCGTTCTTCGCCTCTTCGTTGCGCTCGTCGGCGCCACGCTGAACCTGCCGCCGTTCGCTCTCCAAGGCCTCCTGACGTTCGCGCCGTGCAGAGTGTTCGAGGCGCGCTGCAGCCAGGGCCTCCTGGGCCGCGACAAACGTCGACTGGATCTCTCGCTGGCACTGATCCTGCCGGGCCTCTTCGAGCCGGTCGGCAGCCACCGCCGCCTCGACTTCGCCTTCGAGGCGCGTGGCTTCGGCCAAGACCGCAGCCAGCTCGGTGAGTTCGCCAGCCAGCTTCTCAAGGTCTGCGGCGCGCAAGGCACGGTCCCGCTCGAAGTGCTGCTGGCGTGCGGCGCCCTGACGTTCGGCCTCGAGGGCCCGCTCGCGCTCGCCTTCGAGCTCGCGCAAGGCCTTGCGGGACGTCCCCACCAGTTCGCGGGCCTGGTGCAACTGTTCGAGGACAGCACCCCGCCGCTCGGCCGCCTGGCCCAGCTCGGTCTCAAGCACGGCGCAGGCCTCGACCAGCTCGGCCAGCTCGGCGCGACGGGCGACCAGCCCACCCGCCTGCCCTGCGGCCCCGCCGCGCAAGGTGCCCCGCTCATCAAGCAGCTCACCCTGGGGAGTGACCCAGACCGTGACGCCGTCGGGGCGGGCATCAGCCAGGGCAGCCCGGTCGGGCACCAGCCGCACATGGGCCAGCAAGGCCTCGAACACACCGTGGTGCGCCGTGACTTCGAGATGGTCGAGCAGCCGTTCGCCCTCGGCAGCACCTTGGCGAGGCAGCACAGAATCGGCAGGGATCAACGCCACCTGTCCGCCCTTCACAGACGCCAGGTGGGCGAGCGCCGCCAGACCGTCTCGACGGCCAGCCACGACCAACGCCTGGGTCGTGGAGCCCAAGGCCACCTCGACCGCTTCGGCCAGACCACGAGGCACGTTCACATGGTCGACCAGCAGGCCGTGCAGGCCTTCAAGATCGGACTCGAGCAGGCAGACAGCGCCGGGCGAGACCCCATCACGGCGCTGGATCAACTCTTGCAGGGCTTCTCGACGACTGATGCCCGCGGCCAGATTCTCCCGAACATCTTGGAGTCGGCCATCGAGCCCCTGCAACTCAGCGCCGAGTTGCTGCTCCCGGTCGAGTCGGGTGCTCAGCTCGGCCCCGACCCGCTCCACGTCCCCATCGAGCTGACGAGCCTTCTCGAAGAGCTGGCCTTGCTGTTCGGCCTGGCCCTCGATCTGTCCATCGAGCACCACGATCTGTTCGGCGAGTCGGTCGCGAGAGGCGCTCAGACCAGCGTGGCGCGACGCAGCCGCCGAGCGCTTGTTGCGATACTCGGTGAGCGTACCCAGCCGGGCGAGCGCGGCCTCGCGCCGCTCTTCTGTGGACCGCCGCCAGGCCTGCAACGCCTCGTGGGCTGATCTGTGGGCCTCGCTGCAGGTGGCCACTTCGGCTTCCCAGCGAGCGGCTTCGCTGGCCACTTCGTCGAGGCGCTTGCCCACACCCTCGACCTCTTGGCGACGGTCGGCCAGAGCCTGTTGCAGGACCAGCACGCGCCCCTCGAGAAGCTGCCGCCGCTCTGCAATGTCAGCGACCCGCTCCCGGAGAGACGTCTGCCGTTCGCCGAGGGCCTCGACCTCACCCGTGGCCTGCCGGAACGACTCCGCGGTCTCGTCGACGGAACGACGCACGGTGGTGAGCTGGTCCTGCAGGGCGGTGACCGACTGGCGAGCGGTCTCGACCTCGCTGCGGGCCCCTTGCTCAGCCTCGGTCAGGGTGGACTCGTCTCGGGACTGCTGCTCCATCGTCCCGCCCAGCTCAGACCACTGGTGGGCGAAGTAGAGCGACTTCAGCTGCCGGGAGCGATCACGTGCCTCGACGAAGCTGCGCGCCCGCCCGGCCTGGACCTTGAGCGAACGCTGACGCTTCTCGAGCTCTTCGACCAGATCGCCAAGGCGCAGCAGGTTCTGCTCGGTGCGGGCCAGCTTCAGCTCGCTCTCACGACGCCTGGCCCGATAGCGGCTGATGCCCGCCGCCTCTTCGAAGATGCGTCGACGTTCTTGAGCGTTCGCCGAGAGCACGGCGTCGATGCGTCCCTGCTCCATGACCGAGTAGGCGCTTGCACCCAGCCCCGTGTCGAGCAACAGGTCGCGGACGTCTTTCAGCCGGGCGGCCTGACGGTTGATCAGGTACTCACTGTCGCCGCTGCGGTACAGCCGCCGGGTGATGACCACCTCGGTGTAGTCGATGGGCAGCACCCCATCGGCGTTGTCGAACACCAGCGAGACCTCGGCGAAGTTTCGCTGAGCCCGGGCGCCATTGCCCTTGAAGATCACGTCGAGCATGTCCTTGCCGCGCAGGGCAGAGGCGCGCTGCTCGCCCAGGGCCCATTTGACCGCGTCGATGACGTTGCTCTTGCCGCAACCGTTGGGGCCCACGATGGCCGTCAACCCCGGGGGCAGCTTGAGCGAGGTCCTGTCTGCGAAGGACTTGAAACCGTGAATCTCGACGCATGTCAGGCGCATGAACCGCTGCCAGTAAGTGAGGGTGATCTGGACATGAGGGCCCGGTAGAAGTCTTCAGCCACGGGAGGCACGGGCACTGCCGCTCCGGGACAGAGGCGCAGCAGCTCAGCGAGCCGAGCGACCTCGACCGCATCATCAGGCGCATCGGCAGATGCCACCAGGGTCAGCTCCCGCTCGGCCTGGCCTTGGTGCTCTCGGGCCAGGCGTTCGCCCAGGGCCGCCGCCAGGTCATCGCCATTGGCACGAGCCCGCACACCGTCGCCCAGGATCAGCCGGCGCGCCGCGGCCCAGCCGGCCAAGTCGATGCGCAGGCGTTCGGCGGCACCCTCCCCCAAGCTGGGCCCCAGAGCCTGCCAGGCTCCACGGACAGGTTCGGAGTCGGCCCAGGCGACCAGGCCACGCTCGGTGAGCTGTACAGCCTCGGCCACCAGGTCAAGGAAGGCCCCGGGACGGCCTGCTCCTGCGGCCGCCGCCAAAACCGGCAAATGCACTCGAGCTGCCGCGCTGACGCAGCCCGGGACAGGCGAGCGGCGAGCGGCCTCGATCGAGCAGCGGCCTGCCGTGAGCTTGGCGAGTCCCTCAGGATCCGAGCAGGGCCCGTGAACGCGTAGGGCCCAGCGAGCCAGGGGGATCGTCTCCAAGGCCTCCAGCAGCCCGACCTGCAAGGCGTCGGACTGCAGGGCGCGGTGGGCGGGCAGGCTGAGCACAACCCGCCCCGCCGACCCATCGGTGTTCACCAGCTGATGGGCCAGGTCTTGAGCCGCTCTGCGCCCTGGCAAGGCCCCCTCCCAGGGCAGGACCAGATCATCGAGCACCAGCCCGGCCAGGGGACGCAGGGCAGCGCCCAGCACGGCAGACCGGGGCATGCGGCCGTTGCCCTGCCTGGAGGACCACCCCGCGGGCAGCACGGCCTCGACCACCCGCGCCCCCACCAGCCAGGGGCGAAAGTCGATCCAGCCGTCTTCTTGGGCGGCCACCGCGTCGGAGGGCAAGACGTGACGCAAGGCGTGATCTTGCAGCAGCGCCCCGGCCAGCCGCCGGTCGACCGCGCTCCCTGGAGCACCGTCGGTCAGCAAGGCGGTCAAGGGCACCTCGGGGGCTGCTGCACGCGCCCGTGGTCCCTGAGCGCGCGAGTGCTGGCGCAGAGCCTCGTAGACCTGGGCGGCGACGTCATCGCCGGATTCGACGAGCAGCCTCCTGGCCAGCTCTGCCACTTCGTCCCGCCCCACCAGGGGCCCCTGCTCGTTGCGGGAGAGGAACAGCTCGATCACGGAGGCCAGGTCGTCCGCCCGGTGGCGAGCCTGGGCGCCCAGACGCTCTTCGCCCGTGCGGGACAAGGCGCGTCGCAAGGAGACGGCCAGCCGGGCGCCGTCAAAGGGCTCGACCCGACCGTCAGGCCCCAACACCGCTGCCGGGTGGGCAAGATCAGGGTTCCTGCGCACGTGGCTCTCCCCGGGCAGCCGTGCTCGCGTCGACGCCATCGACGGAGACCTCCTCATCGAGCTCGGCGCCGAGCAGGGGCTTGAGCTCATCCAAGAACTGGTTCACGTCCTTGAACTCACGATAGACGCTGGCGAAGCGCACGTAGGCCACTTGATCGAGGCGCCGCAGGGCCTCCATGACCAGGTGGCCGATGTACTTGCTGGCCACTTCTTTGTCGAAGACCTCGTGGAGCTTCACCTCGATATCGGCCACCAGGGCCTCGAGGGTGTCGGTCTCGACCCGTCGCTTGTGGCAGGCCACCATCATCGAAGACAGCAGCTTGTCCCGATCAAATGGCACTCGATTGCCATCTTTCTTGACCACTCGCAGGGGCGTCTCGCCCACCTTCTCGTAGGTGGTGAAACGTCCACCGCACTCCAGGCACTCGCGACGGCGACGGATCGCGTCCGCCTCGCCCGAAGTCCGGGAGTCGATCACACGGTCGTTGTTCGCCTTGCAGTAAGGACAGCGCACGCCGGGGACCCCTCGCTCGCGACCGGCCGGGACAGGACCTGGGGGCGCCCTGTGGCGCACACCAACCGGCGGGAGTATCCCACAAGATGTGGTGGGACCGAAACCCTCGGTAACAAAACCCATGGGGTCGGTGTTCGAAATCGGGCCGCAACGACCGTCAGGCACCCTCTGGCCAGCGCGGGCCACCACGAGCCGGGATCAGTTCCCGCTGCGGCTCCAGAAGTGTGGCCCACCCGGCGTGTGCAGCTCCTCGAACACGATCGACTTGTTCACCGGGTCGCCCTGGATGTCCAGGTGGACGGTCCCAGTGACCCCCTCCCGACGCAGATTACGAAACGCCATTCGCATGTCATTGCCGTCGAGATCCGAGTCAAATATCGAGAACACGGCCCGCCCCACGTCGTAGCCCAAAGCCACGAAGTCCGTGGGCCAGGGCCCGTCATGATCCTCCTTGTAGCGGGCCACGAAGCTCTCGACCAAGGTCTGACGGTCACTGGGCACCTGCCGCTCGCCGGGGCTGAAGTGGCTGGTGTAGAAGGCCTGAGCCACCTTGCCCGGGACCACGTCGGCGATGACAGGGCCCTCCCACCCATCAGAGCCCAGGAGCACCAGGTTCTGGACACGGGCATCCGTGGCCCCCTCAAGCATGGTCACCACGCTGTCGTGGTACCCGGCCAGGAGCACGCCCTCGGGCTCGAGTTCAGCCACCCTGTCGAGCACCCCGGCCAGATCTTCGCTGTCGTCGTAGTAGGCCACCTCGCCCACGATACGGCCGTGGCGGGTCACGAAGGCCTGGGCGAACTCACGGCCCAGGCCCAACGAGTAGCGGGAGCCCAGATCGACGGCCACGGCCAGACGAGAGAGGCCCAGGTCGTGGCGGGCGAAGTAGGCCAGGGCCCGGGCCACCTCGGGGTCGGTGAAGCAGTAGCGAAAGGCGAAGGGATTGCCGCGGGTGAACTCCTCGCCCGTGGCCGAAGGGCTGATCAAGGGCACCTCATGGGAAGCCGCCGAGCCCGCGGCCACCATGGCCAGATCGGTGGTGAGTGGCCCGATGACCACCGAGGCCCCTTGATCCACGAGCAACTGAAAACCCGCCGACGTGCCCGGAACAAGGCTCTCGTTGTCGGCCACGACGAGCTCGATCTGCTCGCTCACCGGGCGGCTGGCGTTGACCTCGTTCAGGGCCATGGTCAGCCCCTGAAGAGCCTCTTGTCCCCAGGGGGAAAAGCGGCCGGTCTGGGGCAGCAACACGCCGACCCGGTGAGGCCTGGAGTCACAGCCGACGAAGCCAAAGACCCCCACAGCAACCCACAGGACAGCCCAACGCAGACCTGCCCGTTCTTCCACCGCGCGGCGAACCGCGCCTCGAACTCGTCCGGGTAGCTCCTGCTCGCCTGGGACGCTCACTGCGAGCTGCCCTTGCGAGCTGCCACGGCCCGGCGCTCGTCACTCCAGCGCTGCTGCACCCAGCGCTCCGGGTCTGCCGAAAGGTGTGCGGTTCGGGTGAGCAGGTCGGCGGGCCGCAGTCGCGCCAGGGCCTCGAGTGCTGCGTAGCGGATCGACCAGGCCGGGTCGTGGGTGGCCACCGTGAGCGTGTCCCACACAGTGACCTGGTTGAACCCCGCCAGCGCCTTCACGATCGTTTCTCTGCCGCGCACGTCGGTGCGGTGGGCGAAGGCGTCGAGCAGGCCACCCAGGGTCGAGGGCCTGCCCAGGTCGCCGAGCAGCACCGCCGCGTTCTGGCAGACCTGCCAGTCGTCGTCCATGAGCAGCTGCTCCAGGGCCGCCAGCCAGTTGCGTTCAGCCAGGGGCCCCAGGCCCGTCTTGGCCAGCTCGTCCCGCAGCTGCCGCACCAGGTCTATCTTCACCTTGCGGATGTTGTTGGGCAGCAAGCGATCCAGGTCGGCCTCGTCGCCCAGGGACGTCAGGGCGTCAAGAGTTGCCAGCAGATCGAAGAGCTCGCTGTACTGCCCCAGGGCCAGCTGTCGCCTGGCTTGAGCCACCATGGACTCGATGCGCTGCAGCCGGGTCACCGCGTCTTCTGACTGGATGTCCTCGGCCACCAGGTCGATCAGTTCGAGCACGCCCAGCGCCCCGTGATCGACCCGGTCTTGCCCTCGCAACGAACGTCGCAGGTGCTCGGTGGCATCGATGCGACTGCTCCCACCGCCGACCAGACCCAGGGCCACGAGCAGCAACACGGTGACCAACGCGGCGCCCATGGTCACCAGGGCCACGGCCATGCGATGACGGCGCAGGGCACGCAGGGCCCGGGGCACGGGGCCCAGAGGGCGAGCCATGATCGGCTCGTAGTTCAAGAAGTGGCGCAGGTCCTGGCCGAACTCTTCTGCGCTCTGGTAGCGGCGGTCCGGGTCCTTCTCCATCGCCTTCAAGACGATGGTCTCCAGATCTCTGGGGATGCGCGGGTTGAGCTTGGTGGGCGACGGTGGCTCTTTGGTGATGATGTTGCGCAGCACCACCGCCACGTTCTTGCCCGCGAAGGGTTGGTGCAGGGTCAGCAGCTCGTACAAGGTGACGCCGAGCGAGTAGATGTCGCTGCGCTCGTCGAGGGGTACCCGCCGGGTCGCGGCCTGCTCCGGGCTCACGTACGCCGGCGAGCCCATGAAGTCGCCGGTGGCGGTGAGCGTGCCTGCGGTGTCGATGCTCTTGGCCAGACCGAAGTCGGTGAGCTTGATGCGACCGTCCGGGCCCAAGATCAGGTTGCTCGGCTTGATGTCCCGGTGGATGACACCGTGGGCGTGGGCGTGGCGCAAAGCGTCGGCGGTGTTCTCGATGAAGCTGGCGATCATCTCGTGGTCGCTGCGCAGATCGAGAATGATGCCCTCTTCGAGATGAGGGTCGCCGGGCTTCGAACCCACGAGCTTGCGCCCTTGAGCCCACTCGGCGATGTCCATGTTCAGGTTGGCACCTGAGACGCGCACGAAGCGTCGGCCATGGAGATGAGCCGTCTTCAACCGATCGATCACATCGGAGAGGTCGAGGCCGTCGACGAACTCCATGGCCAGGTAGGCCGTCTCGTCCGTGGTGTTGAACGAGTGCACGGCCACGATGCGCGGATGATGCAGGCGGGCGACGGCGGTGGCCTCTCGGCGGAAACGATCAGCAGCCTTGGCGTTGCGCATGGTGGCCGGGGGCATGACCTTCAGCGCCACCGGGCGGCCCAGGCTGATCTGCTCGGCCTCGTAGACCACGCCCATCCCGCCCCGACCGATCTGACGGATGACCCGGTAGCCATCGATCACCGAACCCACGTGCACGGCCCGGTGCCCGAACTCTTCGCCCAGGCTCACGCTGCGCACGTACTCGGCCCGTTCACCGGGCAAGGCCGGATACTCGGCGTTGTAGTCCACCGTCTCGATCCGGGAGTGTGGATCGATCACGCGGTCGGCATCTTGGGAGTCGTTTGCCATCGAGACTGCTCAGTCTACCCACCGGGGAGCGAGAGGTTGCGCGATGAGAGGCAGATCACTTGCCGATACAGAAGCCTGAGAAGATGCGATCGAGCAGGGCGGCGGTGACGTCGAGAGGTTGCTCACGGTCGCTCTCCATGCGCTCCAAGGCCTCTCGCAACTGCAGGGAAAGCACGGGCAGGGCGCCCCAGAAGTCATCCTCAGAGGCGGCTTCGAGCAGGGGCAGAATCTCTGCTGCTGCGTCTGCCTCGGAGCGTTCGGCGAAGTCTGCGGCCCGTGGAGCCGGAGCTGCGCTGAGGAGTGCCTGCCAGAGAGCGGGAAGCCCCTCGCCCGTGCGCGCCGAGGTGTACAGACCGTCAGCTCTCGTGGCGCCTGCAGGGAGCAGGTCGCAGCGACTGATCACGGAAATCAAGGTGCGTGAACCCACCGCGGCCAGCCGTCGACGGCGATGGGCTCGGCTGTCGTCGGCGCCTCCCGGCCCTGCGGCCTCGGCTGTCGGAGAGGCCACCGACTCCACGTGGAGTACGACCGCTGCGGAGGGCAGGGCGGTCAGGAAGCGCTCGGCAGCCAGCGCGTCCAACCCGTCGCTCACCTCGCCTACACCCGGGCCGTCGATCAGGCGCCAACGCCGGCCACCGTGCTCGACCGTTGCGGCGAGGGCGTCGCGGGTCGTGCCCGGTTGGGGAGAGATCGTGGTCTCCGCCCCGGGGCACAGGGCCAAGAAGAGCGACGACTTGCCCGCGTTGGGCGGACCCAGCAAGACCACGTCGGTCTCCCCGTCGGCAGCGGGACGCGAGCGGCCAGCCTCCACGAGCGCACGGGCCAGGGTCGTCGACCGGACCAGTCCCGCCCGCAGCTCGACCTCGGCGATGGCTTCGGTGTCGGATTCTTCGAAGTCGACGTGGGCCTCCAGCAGGGCGAGGGTGTTCAGCAGCTCGTCGCGGAGGGCATCGCCCAGACGAGCGGTCCCACCGGTGAGGCAGCTGGCAGCAGCCCGGGCGTCGTCTGCCTCACGGCTGGCCACCAGACGCCCCACCGTCAGGGCACCGTCCAGATCGATGCGACCATGGATCAGCCCTCGGCGCAGAAACTCTCCTCGTGCGGCCGGGCGAGCCCCCGCAGAGACGGCTCGGCGCAAGACCTCGGTGACCAGGGCTGGCCACCCGGGCAGGTGCAGCTCGACCACGTCCTCACCGGTCAGGGACCGGGGCCCTCTGAAGAACAACAGCTGCACGGGAAGGCGCGAGGCCTCGTCGGGAGCGAGCGCAAACCAGCCCTCGCCCAGGCGGCCGGGCTTCGGGGCCGTGGTGATGTTCAGCAGACCCTGGACGATGGCCAGCGCCTGGCCCCCAGACAGCCGGACCATGGCCCGTTCAGCGAAGCCTGGAGCAGTGGCCGGCGCCACGATGGTGTCCACCAGATCGCTGGCGGACACGAGAGAGGTCACGGCAGGTGCGGCATCAGATCGGCGGCGATGATCTCGCCCTTGGCCTTGCAGCCCGCTGCGTTCAGGTGCACCGAGTCAACGAACAGACCGGCGTCTGCCGGGAGCTGGCTGGCCAGGTCAATCCAGACGGCGCCCTGCTGCTCGGCGATCTGGCGAGTGACCACGTTGTGCTCGGCGATGCCGGTGAGCAGCTCGGGCTGACCCTCGTTCGTGGCCAGGGCCGCGTCCGCCGCGAAGCTGACCAAGACCGCCATCACCCCGTGAGCCTGAGCCACCGCCACCATGCTCAGCAGGTTGCGCCGATACGCCTCCGTGCCCGATGCGGTCAGGTTCGCTCCCGCATCGCCCGGAGGATCGGGGCGCTCGTACTGGATCAGTTCGTTGACCCCGCCCAGGTAGTCTTTGCGCCCGGTGAAGCCCTCGACCGAGCCGTTCCAGTTGCGACGGTAGTGCTCGTAGCCTGGGGTGTAGTTGGCGTAGCGCCGGGCCCGCACGTCGTTGGCTCCGTGGTAGACCACGATGGCGTCGGGCTGCAGCTCAAGCACGCGAAAGATCAGGTTGTTGAGGCTCTCGGCCGTGGTGTAGCTCTCGATGCCCCCGTTGATCACCTCGATGTCGGCGTCTGGTCGCGCAGCGCGCAGGGCGGCTTCCATTTGCACCGGGTAGGACTCGTTGTCATCCACGGCGTAAGAGTAGGTGGTGGATCCACCGAGGCAGACGATGCGATAGCGACCGTCAGGCTTTGGCATGTCGATGGCCTTGCCCCGAAAGCCCTGAGCGTTGCTGGTGGCCACACGTTTGCCGCCGCGGGTGAAATCAGGCTTGAGCCCGTACATCACGTAAGGCAGGGGACGAAAGGCCAGCTTCTCCTGGGTCAGGGACGAGCCGCCCATGACGAAGTGGAACACCACGTAGGCCATGGCAGCCATGACGATGACCAGACCCGCCCGGGAACGACGGGGCCGCGATCGGGGTGCACTGCTCATGACGTCTGCTCAGGACTTGGTGGGGACGGCGGTCTTCGTCGGGACACCATCGATAGGCCAGATGCGCCGGATGACCTGGAACTCGAAGATACCCAGCAGCGACGACGTGAGGATGTAGAGCGACAGTCCCGCAGAGTAGCTGTACAGGATCCAGAGCATGAAGATGGGCATGATCATGCCCATGATCTTCTGGGTCTGAGCCTGGCTGTCGTCAGCAGGCTTGGGCTGAAAACGCATCTGCGCGATGGTGGCGATGGACATCAACACGGGCAGCAGGTTGACCGTCTCGAAGCCGAAGAAGCCAAAGGGCATCTGGTCCGGCCGGGAGAGGTCGGTGATCCAGAACATGAACGACGACTGACGCAGCTCGATGGACGTACCCAAGATCTGAAACAGGCTGATCCAGACCGGGAACTGCAAGAACATGAGCAGGCAGCCACCGAGGGGCGGCGACACGCCCTCGGCCTTGAGCACCTTCATCTGCTCTTCTTGGAACTTGCGCGTGTTGTTCTTGTACTTCTTCTTCAGCTCGTCAAGCCGCGGCTTGAGCCTCTGCATGGCGGCCGAATAGCGGCCCATGCCCGTCTGCTGCTTGCGGTTGAGCGGAAACAGCATGCCCTTCACCACGACCGTCAACATGATGATCGCCAGGCCCCAGTTGCCGACGATCGAGTAGAAGAAGCGCAGCACCACCAGCAGGGTGCGGTTGATCCATGCGCCCCAGCCGTAGGACGCTTCGATGACATCGGTCAAGAAGCCGTAGCCGGTCGTGCCAGCGATCTCTGTGGACTTGGGTCCGGTGTAGAGTTCGAAGCCGAACGAGCGGGACTGCCCGGGCTCCAGGCCCAGCACCACCAGCAGCAAGTCGGCGGTGGCGTTGGTGCGGTGGTCGGATTCGAGCTCGTAGCGCAGGGCCTCGGCCTCCCGCTCGTCACGGGGCTCTCGAGAGGCCACATCGCGCTCGAGGGCTTGGGCGTCGAAGACCGACGCGGGAAACACCTGACGCACGTCGGTGCCCCCTTCGGGGATCAGCACCGAGGTGAAGTAGTTGGTCATCACTCCCGCGGCCAACAACTGCTCGTCGGCTGCCACGCTCACCGGGTCGCCGTCCAGGTCGCCCCCGCCCCACTTGGTCGGCACGGACTCGCCCATCTTGTTGCGCACGATGGCCACGGCCTGAGGGCCACGCCCATAGCGGAACTTGGCCTTGCCGCTGGCCAGATCGACCAGCCCCCTGGCGCCTTCGAGAGACAACGAGAGCGAGTCGAGCCGGCTGTCACCCACGTTGGTCACGTCGAGGGTCAGGCCCAGGGTGTAGTCCTTGTCCCGCTCGTCGACGGTGCGGGTGAACAGCAGACCGTCGGGGGTGGTGTGGGTGAACACCAAGCGGCTCAGCCCGGCGCTGGTCTTCTCACGGCTGACTTCCCAATGCACCTGGTCGAGCGCGTACTTGTTGCCCAGCGCGGTGAGCCGCAGGTTGTGGTTCTCGCCATCGAGGGTTGACAGCAGCGGCAGGACCTCGTCGCTCTCAAGAGAGGGGTGGTAGTCCAGCAGATCAAGCTGCACCAGAGCGGCGCCCTGGGATGTCCAGACGGAGCGTGTGGCCCCGGTCTCCAACACCTCGGTGGTCGGGGTGGCGCCCGTCTCCAGCAGATCGGCCAGGACCTCGTCGGTCAGCTCCGAGCTGGTCTTCTCTCCGGCCTGAGCCATGCGGCTCTCGACGGAGAGCGGGTCTGCGGGCTGGGCCTGGTCCTCTGAACCGGGCTGAGCCTCACCGGCGATCCCCGAACCGTCTACGCTCGGATCTGCAGGCTCGGGCTGTGGAAAGCTCCGCATGTACAGCAGGACGAATGCGAAGCTGAGGATGAGCGCGAAAGGCAGGCGCTTTTCCATGAGTCGGGCGGCTCGAATGACGTGAATGGGCTCGCGATACGCTCGTCCTGTGGACGAGTTCGCGGCGTTGTTGGATTCGGCTGCCCGTTGCTTTCAGGCGGCCGAGCGAGAACGAGTGACGATCAGCCGCCGAGGCCGTCGAGAGCGATGGCCTCCTCGATCAGCATGATCGGGATGCCTGCACGGACCGGATACAGAACCTTGCCATCTTGCCGCACAAGGCCCGCATCGAGGGCTAGCTCGACAGCGGAACCCCCACGGGCGGTCACCTTGCCTGCGGCAATGGCCGCATTCACGGTGGCCAGAAGCGCCTCGTCGGCGAGGGCCACGGGTTCTTTGGTCTCGGGGCAGGCCAGGATGGCTAGAAGGTCCTGGTCGAGTGCTGGCGATGACATGTCTCGTCCTCCGTTGACGAACGGCGCATCCTTCCATACCGGCTGGCCTCGCGCCATGTCAAACTGTCCCCCCCCATGGCGACCAAGACGACCACGATGACCGAGACCGTAGGCACGACCGCAGACAGAGGGATGGCCCGATCGGCGACTCTCACCGAGACGGCGCCCCGCTCCCCACACCCCTCGAGATGGGCGGGTTGGACGGCCCTTGTGGCGCTCGTCTGCTTCAGCGCCTGCGAGCCCCTGCCAGAGCTGCCCGGCCTGCCAGGGGTCACCGACGAGGGGCGGGCCTGGTTCTGGCGCGACGTACTGGCCGCGCCCTTGCCTGGAGAGAGCGCCCCGGACGCCGCCCTGCTGGCCCTGTCCGGCCCCGCGGAGCGCATTGACGCCCTGGCTGAGCTGGTCATCAAGGCCGATCCGGCTGCCCTCACCACCTGCCTGGCCCTGCTCAAGGACCCCAACGTGGGGGTGGCCTGCGCCGCCGCCGAGGCCCTGGCCCAGCTGGGCGACCGGGCGGCCATCCCCCGGCTGCTCAAGGGCATCGGCCCCTACCCTGTCGATTATGACACCTCGATTCACCTGCGCATGGCCGAGGCGGCCACACTGGCCACCCTGGGGAACCCGGCGGGCATCCCCCTGATCTTGGACCTGCTCGCCGAAGGCACCCCCGCCCAGATTGACCGCGACCTGATCGCCTGGGCGCCCACTCGGCAGCTGGTCTTTCTGCGCGAGCTGGCCCTGCCCGGGCTGGTGGCCATGGCTGGGACGGACTTCGGCTACATCCCCAATGGATCGGTCCCTGGGCGGCAGGCCGCGGTCCTCAAGGCTCGGGCCTGGTGGGAGCAGCACAAGGGCCGCCTCTGGGCAAGTGCTCCCCTCGACGAGGAACGGCTAGAGACCAGGGCCCGACTGCTGGTTCACCATCTCGGTGCCTACCAGTTGCGTCAGATCGACGGCGCCCGCTTCGCCTTGGCACACATGGGGCCGCCGGTGTTGAGCCACCTCCAAGAGGGCCTGCAGAGCGAAGACACCTATATTCGGGTGCACGTGCTCGAGGTCATGGAGCAGCTCTGCGAGCTGTCCGAGCCAAAAATCAGAAGCCGCATTGCCATCGTGGCCGCCGGCCCCCTGCTCGACGACCCCGACCTGCAAGTGGCCGCCCAGGCCGCCAGCGTGTGTGCTGCTGCCAGCATCATCGACCCCCTCGTGGCTGCCGCCGGGCGCCGCACCGAGGCTTCGATCCAGCTGGCCCTCGTCGACGCCCTGGGCCGCCTCGGCCTGCCCCTGGCCCACAAGGTCTTGTTGGAGTCCTTCGGAGACGGCTCGGGCGAGCTGGCCCCGGCCCGCCCCACCGACTTCAAGGTCGCCTACGAGGCAGCCCTCCTGGCCACGGACCCCCAACGGTCTCCCGAGGGCCTGCTGTCCATGCTCAGCTCCCCCGACCCGGACATCGTCTACCCCGCCCTGGAGCGATTGATCCTCTACACCGGCTCCGACCACGGCCTCGACCCCACCCGCCCCGCACCCGAACGAACCCAGGCCCTAGCCTCCGCACGCAAAGCCCTGACAAGAGAGCGCCCCGAGCAAGGCTAGCCCCGACCAAAGCAGCCCCAACCAGGGCCAAGACCCTCCACCAGCGCTCGGCTGCCCGACCAAGCTCCCGGCACCCCGCACCCCGCAAGCGCATCCAGAAAACCGCCGAACTCGAGAACCACTCCCCCGGACGGCCAGAGTCGCCTCTCTCCACCGGGGAGGGCGTCCCTGTTTTTCGCCAAGGGGGTCTGGAGCGAGTTCCCGAGGCGAGGCCTCGTTGTCTGAGCGCCACGGCCCCCTTGGTGAAAAACAGGGACGCCCGCAGCATCACCACCAAAAGAGCGACCCATGGCACAGACTCAAGCCCATGCCCGAGCCCCACTCAGATGCCCCTCAGCCCTGAGTGAGACAAAGCCGTCCTGCCCCAAGACCACATGGTCAAGCAATGGGATGCCCAGGGTCTCCCCCACGCGCACCAGCCGCCCGGTGACCGCCAGATCCTGGCGACTCGGCCGGGGGTCGCCGCTCGGGTGATTGTGGGCCACGACGATGGCCCCCGCCCCTTCACGCACCGCTGGCCCGAACACCTCTCGCGGGTGAACCACCGACCAGGTCAGGCACCCTTCACTGACCCGCTCCGTCCTCAGGGGACGGTTCTTGGCATCGAGCAACACCACCATGAAGACCTCCTTGGTGCAGCCCGCCAGCAGACCCTGTAGATGAGGCACCAGATCGCCGGCACCCAGCACGGGCCGTCCCGTGGGCAAGGCCTCGCGCAGGGCACGGCGCCCTAGCTCGAAGGCACAGGCCAAGCGCAGCGCCCGCTCGGGTGGCGTCTGGGGCACCGTGCGCATCAGTTCTCGGGGAGCCATGCGCGCCAACCGCCTCATCCCGCCCGCCCGCAAGAGCAACTCGCGAACGGGAACCCGCTCGGGATCCACGGGATCGACAAGGCTTGCCAACAACTGCTCGCAGGTCAGCTCGGAGAGGGCCGTGGTCAGCAGCGGGTCCGCGACCCAGCGCTCAAGGACATCGGTTTCAAGGCTCTCGGTCTCAAGGGTATCCATGGCCGCCTCGACGGCATGGACGGCGACCCGTTACCGACCGAAGAGGCCATCGACCCAGACCGCCCGATCACCCGCATCGTGATCGCCCCCGTCGCCCACCGTGAACTCCAGCAGCTGCCCTGCATCGAGCCCGCTGAGTCGGAGGACCACCGGGGCATCGCCCTCGACCTGCTCCACCACCCGAGCCAGGTCTCGCCCCTGGGAACGCACGTCGAAGCTCACGCTGCCCTGGGCTGGAATGCGGTAGACGTCGTCGGAGAGTCCGACCGTGACCCGCAGCGTCCGGGCGCCGGGGGGCACCGCGAAGACCAGCGTCGAGTAGGCGTGGACGCCCAGGCCCGTCGCCCGGGGCAGCCCGCCCAGAGCCAACATGTCCCCGGCCACAGCCAGGTTTCGTTGCCAGGGGAACAGCGTGCTCTCATCCCGACCCAAGGACGGCCACTCGTCCACTTCCACGGGAGACAAATCGGCGAGCAGGAGGGGAGGCTGGTCGGCTCGGTCGGACAGCAACATGGAGGCCAGCTCTCCGGGCAGCACCACCAGACCTTCGGCGAACTGGGTGTTGACCACCAGCTGCTGGGGACTGACCGAGACCAGGCCCGCGGCAAAGGTCGAGCCGCCTCGCAGGGCCAGGCGCACGGGCCAACCTTTCAGCTCTCGGCCCGGGTGGATGGTGTCCGCCAGGGCCACCGCCAGCACCTCATCCCAGTCGAGTTCCAGGTCGCCGAGGGGGCTCTCCAGCACCAGCCCCTCCACGCCGACCTCGGCGATCACGCCTGCCACGTCATCGAGGCTGGCGTCGCTCCGTCGCTTCCAGACCCGATCGTCGAAGCCCTCTGCCTGCAGCTGGGACAGCCGGTCGAGAGGTCGATCCACGGCGGGGAGCAGTCGGTCTACAAACTCGAAGGGGATGGCCACCTCAGCGACCCCGTCGATCAGAAAACGCACCTCGACGTCGTCGCCCCCGGCGAATCGCCCCACCAAGCGATCTCCCAGGCCCGGCGCATCCGCTCGAGCCGCCATGAACAGGATGTCCCGGGGCAAGACCGGGTCAGCGGCAAGTGGCGTGGGCTGGCCACTCACCAGGACCAGCTCTCCCGGCTCCAGCTGGGTGCGTCCACTGGCCGTTGCCAGCTCTGAGCCCGAGGCGTCAAAGCTCAGCCACTCCCCCAGGACGGTGGCTCCGTCTGCCGTTTCGAAGGAGAACAGGGCGTCAGGGCCGTCGCTGAGCGCAAGGGGGGAGGCCAGGAGCAGCAGGAGCGCGAGCATGGGCATGGGTGGTCCTCTCGTGGCAGCGCCCGTGCGCCATTGTGGCAGCATCCGTGAGCGCTCAGGGGCGCCAACCTGCCAGAAGGACATGGAGCTTCCGCACGTTAGGCGTCCGGCCCCCGGTGATCAACGGAGATCAACGCTCCCCCGCGGCCCGTCACGTTTGGCCCACTCTTTGCTGGGTGTCCACCCACTCACATGTGGGAGTTCGCCCTCGGCGCAGCAGCGCAGAGACCAGCGGCCTCCCGGCAGACAGCCGCACTCACGTCGCACCGGCCCCCAGCGGGCTTCCCAAGCGACAGACTTCTCCGGAGACCCAGCCCATGGCCAAGCAGATGGCCTTTGACCTCGAAGCCCGGGACCGCCTTCGTGCGGGAGTGGACAAGATCGCCCGAGCCGTCGCGAGCACCCTCGGTCCCAAGGGGCGCAACGCAATCCTCGACAAGAGCTGGGGCGGACCTTCGATCACGAAGGACGGCGTCTCGGTGGCTGACGAGATCGAACTCGACGATCCCTACGAGAACATGGCGGCACAGCTGGTGCGCGAGGCTGCCAGCAAGACGAACAAGGTGGCCGGCGACGGCACCACCACCGCGACGGTCCTGGCCAAGGCGCTCTTTGACGAGGGCACCAAGTTGCTGGTGGCCGGCGCGAAGAGCGACTGCCTGCTCCGTGGCCTGCGCAAGGGCTCGGCAGCGGTCATGGCCGATCTGGCCAAGCGCAGCCGCACCATCGACGCCAGCGACCGCAAGCAGCTCACCCAGGTGGCCACCATCTCGGCCAACAACGACCCCACCGTGGGCAAGTTGCTCGGTGACGCCCTGGCCAAGGTCGGCGCCGATGGCGTGATCACGGTCGAAGAGGGCAAGACCCAGGACACCACCGTCGACGTGGTCGAAGGCATGCAGTTCGACCGGGGCTTCCTGTCGTCGCACTTCGTGACCGATCCTGAGCGGCTCGAGACCGTCTTCGACAAGCCCTACATCCTGGTCAGCCAGGAGAAGATCAGCTCGGCTCGTGAGCTGGTGCCCGTGCTCGAGGCTGTGAGCAAGAGCGGCCGTCCCCTGGTGATCATCGCCGAGGATATCGAGGGCGAGGCGCTGGCGACCCTGGTGGTCAACAAGCTGCGAGGCATCCTCAACGTCTGCGCCGTCAAGGCTCCGGGCTATGGTGACCGCCGCAAGGCCATGCTCGGCGACATCGCCGGGCTCTGCGGCGCCACGCTGATCAGCAAGGAGCTCGACCTCGACCTCGAGAACGCCACGGTCGGGCACATGGGTTCGGCTCGCAAGCTGATCATCACCAACGACACCACCACCGTGGTGCAGGGTGCCGGCAAGCGTTCCGACGTGGACGCCCGGGTGGCCCAGATCCGCCGGGAGATCGATCGCACCACCAGCGACTACGACCGGGAGAAGCTCCAGGAGCGCCTGGCCCGTCTGGCCGGTGGCATCGCCGAGATCCGGGTGGGCGCAGCGACCGAGACCGAGCTGAAAGAGAAGAAATCACGCTTCGAAGACGCTCACCACGCCACCATGGCCGCGCTGGCCGAGGGCATTCAGCCCGGCGGCGGCGTGGCCCTGCTGCGGGCGAAGAAGGCCATCAAGGCGCTGAAGCTCGAGGGTGACGAAGGCCTCGGCGCGGACGTCGTGGCTGCAGCCATCGAGCGGCCCCTGCGCACCATCGCGAAGAACGCCGGCTACGAGCCGGGCATCGTCGTGCGCAACGTGCTCAAGGGCAAGCTCACCGAAGGCTTCAACGCCAACACCGGCAAGTACGTCGACATGTTCGAGGCCGGCATCATCGACCCGACCAAGGTCGCTCGTTGTGCCCTCGAGAACGCGACCAGCGTGGCCACCATGCTGCTCTCCACCGACTGCCTCATCGCCGACATCCCGTCGACCGACGATGACGCCCACGCTGGCCATGACCATGGCGGCGGCATGGGCGGCATGGGCGGTGGTATGGGAGGCATGGGCGGTATGGG
>Ga0114932_10001759_pt1 | contig 24089 bp, 16 predicted proteins | sample 2SBtaG_2_FD_87286 | JGI IMG/M metagenome (GOLD analysis project Ga0114932, IMG submission 87286) | Deep subsurface microbial communities from Kolumbo volcano to uncover new lineages of life (NeLLi) - 2SBTROV12_ACTIVE470 metaG | ecosystem: Environmental > Aquatic > Marine > Volcanic ...
ACGGGTAAGGTATTTTGACAAATACGACATACAGGCAGGTTACGAATGGACATACAATTTGATGTATCCCAGAATAATCAGCTATGAATTATACAACAGGAAAAAGATGATGGGGAAAAATTAGCTTGCCCAATGCCTTGTTTTAACTATTCCGTAAATAATCCTCAATATTTACAACCAATCCACAATCATTTTACCTGCTTCCGCAATGGTTCCGAAATGGGGCTATCAATGTTGCTACAGGCAAGTCCGTAGAGCCTGCCCCGGACATGTTTTTTCAGAGAGATCATGCAGCAGGTTCTTTCATATATCTAAATCCCTCAGGAGGGAAATAGATACATAAAGGAACAAAAAAAGCCGGTTCTAACGCTATGTTAGTGACCGGCTATACAAAAGACCGCTTTTTTACTATCTGTCCCCTTTGGCGGGCCAATCGTATTTCGAACGGCCGTAATAATGTTTGCTACACAGAATTAGGATGATTGACAAGGTATATCGTGCTTAATTGTGTCGTCCCGTTCTTATATGGGACAGCAGGCGTTTTGCCGGTAAGTAAGTTTATGTTTTTAAATACAGACCTCGGTTATGATCACATTACTCAACCCGGAGAAATTGCCCCTGACTGCTGATACGTTGAAACATTTATTGCCCAGCCCCGTTAATGATACCACATCCGATCTGGCAATCGGATCAGTACTGCAACTGGCGGCCTTACTGTATGAGTGTTTACGGGAACCACCGGCACAAACGTCTGAGTTTATCAAAAGCATTGCCGCATGAACCTGGCATCATTCGAACGGTTTGCCGGTAAAAGAACGGTAGAGCTGCAACAAAAATCGCAGGGAACAGAAGCCGTGATTTATACCCGTGTATCCAGCAAAGAACAAGCCGATAAAAATCTGAGCCTGGAAACACAACGAAAAGCAATTGAAGAATATGCACGACGCTATGAACTGCCGGTTGCCGCTTATTTCGGAGGCACTTACGAGAGCGCCAAGACCGATGGGCGGAAAGAGTTCCAGCGCATGCTTCAATTCATACAACAACACAGCGGCAGGATAGGACAGATACTGGTGTACACACTGGATCGTTTCAGCCGAACGGGGGGAGCGGCCATCAAGCTGGCCCAGGATCTAAGAGAAAAATACGGAGTCAGGGTCTTTGCCGTTACACAGCCCACAGATACTTCCAATCCGAGCGGCATTCTTCACCAGAATATCCAGTTGTTGTTCAGCGAATACGATAACCAGCTGCGCAAACAAAAAGCAGTAGCGGGCCTGAAAGAGAAATTTGAGAAAGGCATCTGGGCCACACGTCCGCCGCAAGGATACGATATTGTAAAAATCAACGGAGAACGAAAACTGGTGATCAATGATGTGGGAGAAAAACTACGCATGGCTTTTCAATGGAAAGCGGAGGGAATGAAGAATGAAATGATCATCGCCAGGCTGCAGGCCCTGGGTGTACCCATGTACAAACAACAATTGACCAAACTGCTGAAAAAGCCGTTTTACTGCGGCATCATCAATCATGGTTTGTTAGAAGGCAGGGTAGTAGAAGCGAATCACGAACCCCTGATCAGCCGGGAACTGTTTCTGTGCATCAACGGTGAAAAAACTTCGGCGCATGCCAGGCGCAATGTGCCTCTCAGAAAAGAAAATAACCACCTGCCGCTTAAAGTGTTCCTGCGTTGCCAGGCTTGCGGCGCTCCTTTTACAGGATATCATGTGAAAACCAAAGGCCTGTATTATTACAAATGCCGGACCGAAGGTTGCAGGTGTAACAGAAACGCAGATCAATTGCATCAGTTATTTGAGCAATTGCTGGAAACCATCGTTTTAAAACCGGAATGGATACCAGCATTACAATACCAACTGGAGTATTTGTTTACAGAGCAGAACAAATTGCAAACGGAGCGTGAAAAATTATTGAAGACCCAGCTTACGGAGATCACCAAAAAGATCAATATGCTGGAAGAGAAATATTACGTATCAGCCGGTATGCCGCTCGCTGTTTTCCAACGTCTGCAGGCTCAATACCGGAAGGAGTACGAGATGGTGGAAGAACAACTGAAAGACGTGAAAGGTGTCGACAACCCGTTTGCAGAATACCTGCAAAGGGCGTTGATCCTGGCAAAACATCCCGCTGCATGCTGGCAGCAGGCGAACATTGGAATAAAGGAGAAACTGCAACGGCTATTATATCCCAACGGTATTTTTTACGATCAGCGCCAACACCACCTCAATGCTTCTTCTTTGAATTTACTCTTCGACCGGAATGAATGAATCACCCAGGTTCATGCTGCATTGCACCTGTACATCCGGCCCATGTAGCACGGCCGGCTGGGTATGCAATACTTGCTCTTGCTTTCCCTTACCGTTAATATAATAGGAGAGAGAAGGAATTGCTTTGTGTTTGATGTCGCTGAAAAAAGGGTCGTTTTGCCTGATCGCCTCTTTATTGAGCGCTTCCTTCATTTCATGTCTCAATTGAACGGCTTTGGGTCGTACACGGCGGAGATCTTTACCGTCCAGGTCAATGTATCTTTTCAGGAACTTTACCGATAGACGCACTTCTTCCAGCTTTATCAATGAACTGAGCAGGTTGTATGTTCGTTTGCTGATCTCAATTCGTAACTGCTTTGCTTTCTTGTGGGATAAATGAATCAGCTTGTCCTGCATGAAACGAACCTGGCTGGCATAGCGTGATTTTTTTTCAATACGTCGTTCAACGATGGCTAATTGCAATTCGTGCAGCAATTTCTGTACTTCCAGTCGGGCAACCGGTCGTTCAAGCCGCACCCCTTTGTAAGTGCTTTTATCGGCAAGCCCGAGGGTTAAGAACTGTTTCATAAAATAAATTTCAGTGCCTTCCTTTTCTTTCAGGAGCGGATGTCGGGAAGTGGGTTGCCGTTTTTCTGCTGGCTTCCGGGCAGGGGTCTTTTTTTTCTTCTTCGCCATAGATGCATAGGTTGATGACCGGCAAAGGCACGCCGGGGTAGATGTGCTTGTTAGGATCCTGGTAATGGTAAGTCACTATCTACCCCGTATGTTGGCGTGCCAAGATTGTGTAGAGATATGTATCTGATAAACAAACTTACATCTGACAGAGAGCTTGCTGATCCAAACGGGCTTAAGTGGGAAACCCCGGGCACTATAAGGCACAAAATATAAAACAGTCTCATTAATCAGGCTTTATTTGATGCCCTTTGATGCCCGGTTGCGCCCGTTGGGTAACAGGGGCAGGTCATGATTCCCCAGTTTTACATGATAAACAAGATATTGTATGGAAGAGTCGTCATCTGCACTTGGTTCTTCGGGTAAAGTCATACCCATGAGGATCACCCGCACTGCTCAATCGGTGGTCAATGTAAAACTGCAAGCGGACCGTGACAAGGCCCTGGGGCAGGACCTCAATAGTTTGACCAACTTCTTCGACTATTTTAAAGACGAAACAGTTTGTTTTAAATTCCTGGAGCTGCTTCGATGGAGCAACGGGCCTGTATGTCCTTTTTGTGGTTACACGGAAAAAATCTACCGGACGGCAAAGGGGTATAAATGCGCCAATAAAGCGTGCGGAAAGAAATTTACCGTATTGCACGACTCTGTTTTTGAGCATTCCAAGCTGCCGTTGCGGTATTGGTTTGTAGCCCTTTACCTCTGTGTCAACGATACTTATGGTATCAATTCTTCGCAGTTGGCGCGTTACCTCAACATTACGCAGAAATCGGCCTGGTTTATGATGCATCGCATACGCGAAGCGCTTATAGAAAACAATGCTCCGCTCTTTGGTATTGTAGAAGCAGATGAAACTTATGTGGGCGGGCGAAGTAAAAACAAGCACGCAAAAAAGAAGAAAAAAAACACCCAGGGCCGGAGCCTGGTAGACAAAGTGCCCGTATTGGGTATGGTGGAAAGGGAAGGGCGCCTGGTTGCAGTAACGGTCAATAATGCGCAACAGGAAACCCTGAAAAAAAGCATCACCCGGGTAGTAGAACAGGGAGCGATGCTCATCACGGATGAATTGAAGAGTTATCATTTTGCACGTGAAAACTATTACCATGTTACCATGAAGCATAGAAAAGAACAATACGTTAACGATGAGTTCCACACCAATACCATTGAAGGCTTTTGGGGGCTGCTGAAAAGAGGCCTGTCGGGCACTTTTCACCAGGTAAGCAAACATTATTTGCAACGCTACCTGAACGAGTTCGTATTCCGTTACAATCACCGCAAAAAAGATGCTACCCAACGCTTTTTGCTCGCCTTACATTATGCCTGTTTCAAACGCCTGTCTTACTTGCAGTTGCGGTTAAAAGGCCAACACGAGGCCAGCAAGCTGCTCGCAGCCTGATGAAAAGATTGGACGCCGGGGGTTGCCATATTGTTACCTTTTGATTAATTTAGTGTGATCGTTCAATGGCCCCCCATGAAACAATATGATACCTACGACGAAACTACGTTGCTGAAATTCGTTGCTATTGGCGACGAACAGGCTTTTACGGAGTTCTACAATCGTTACTGGCGTAAGGTTTACAGCTTCCTGATACGTATGACCAAGTCGCACGAAATTGCAGAAGAGTTGCTCTGCGATATTTTTACCAAGCTATGGACAGGCAGGGAACTGATTGGTGAAATACACAACATGGATGCCTTCCTTTCTAAAGTAGCGTATAACAAAGCCATCAACTTTTTCCGCCTGGCGGCTCCCCAGCGGAAGCTGCAATCCATCATTGCCAGCCAGATGGCCAACCAGCAGGCGGCGCAGGCCGATGAAAAACTGCTCGATGATGAGGCACAGCAAATGCTGCACGATGCCATCCGCCAGCTGTCTCCGCAAAGAAAGCTGGTCTTTACCCTGAGCCGGGAACAGGGACTCACGCACGAGCAGATTGCACAACAGCTTAACCTGTCGGCCCATACCGTTAAAACTACCATGTCCAAAGCCCTGCGTTCTATTCGCAGTTTTCTCAGCAAGCGAGACATTAATGGAATATAGCCTTCTACACATTCGCTAAAAAATATTCTGTTGACCGATACCCCTTTGATCTTCGGGGAACGTCTTTCTATTAGTAAGATGCATCAATACTATGTCAGATAATCCAATACGCTTGGCTTACCTTTTTGATCGATACGCTGCCGGAACAGCTACGGTTGCTGAATTGGAGGAGTTCTGGCAATTGGTGGCCCAACTGGATGAAAGGGATGTATTGCCTGAGCACATGCAGAACTGGTGGGAAGCGTACGAAAGAAGCGATGATAGTGACCTTACCCGAAATGCCGATGGAGCCAAAATCCTGAAACGGATACTGGAAGCAGGTAAGGAAAAGCCCCTGAATTACGTCAGGATACATCGAAGACCGGTATATCGCATGCGCAGAACAGGAGTTGCAGCAGCCGTGTTGTTGATCTTATTAGGAGGTATTGGTTACTGGAGTTATTATGGCAGCATGCCTAAGCCGGCGGATACAACGGCCAAAAGTTTTTTGAAAAATGATGTGTTACCCGGAACCACCAAAGCCACTTTAACATTGGATGATGGCCGTCAGCTGGCGCTTGATACCGTGCAACACGGTTTGCTGGCGGAACAAGGCGTTACCCGGATCAGCAATACCAACGGCGCGCTGGTGTATAATGGTAATGGGAACGATCGGCTGCGGTACAATACGCTTACCACTCACAAAGGAGAGCAGTACCCGCTTATTTTGAGTGATGGCACCCGCATCTTCGCAGACGCTTCTACTACGATCCGGTTTCCGGTTGCATTTACCGGAAGCGAAAGAGTGGTGGAGATCAATGGCCGCGCCTGGTTTGAAGTGGCGAAGAATGCAAAACAGCCTTTTTATGTGGTAAAAGGAGATCAGAAAATACGTGTACTGGGCACTCATTTCGATGTAAATGCCTATGACAACGAAGTTGACATGAAAGTAACGCTGGTGGAAGGCAGTGTGCAGGTGATGAATGGTAAAACCAAGGGATTATTGAAACCGGGGCAACAAGCTGTATTAACCAAGAACAATAGTGGTATCCGGGTAATTGAAGCGGCCGATGTGGAGCAGGCAACTGCCTGGAAGGATGGTGTGATTGCTTTTCATCATGCAGATGTAGCTACCATCATGCGCGAAGTGGAAAGATGGTACGATGTGGATATTACGATCAAGGGCACTTTGCCCAACCGGAGTTTTTATTTCAGTGTACCCCGAACCGTGAAGTTGTCAGAACTGCTTCGTTTTTTAGAAGTGTACAATATCCGCTATGAAATCGATGGTGAGAAACGAAAACTCACCCTGATGCCTTAGTCCTGAAAAAAGAAGTCCTAAAAAAACCGTTCCGATGGCGATCGGAACGGCTGGTATTTGGGCTTCCAATAAATAAAAGTCGGGCAGACTTACTCATTGTTTAACCCGTCCGACCGGAGTCATCCGGGCGGGCCCAAACGATTCAAAGCTATGCAGTTTACTGCTAATGGGCAAACTTGTTCCATGAAGAAGGAACAAAGGCCCCACCCAAAACTTAAAATGCTGTTGATCATGCAATTCACAGCGATACTGTTACTGGCCGCCTGTTTACAGGTGTACGCGAAAGGGGTGGCGCAGGTTACCCTCTCGGAAAAAAAAGCCCCGCTGGAAAAAGTATTGCTGTCCATCAAAAAACAAAGTGGTTATGGTCTGGTGTATGATGAGCAGATGCTCCAGCGAAAAGCCAGACCGGTAGACATCAACGTCAGGGATGTATCGGTAGAACAGGCTTTGCAACTGGTTTTTCAAAACCAGCCCCTTACTTATGAGATCGCCGGCAATCGCCTGATCTTCATCAAAGAAAAAGAAATTCCCCAAAAAAAAATCTCGGAAAGCGCGCCATTGCTGTCAGCCACTGATGTACACGGACGCGTAGTAAATGAAAAAGGCGATCCGGTGGAGGGAGTGAATGTGTTGGTCAAGGGCACAAAAATGCGAACACAAACCAACGTGAACGGGGAGTTCAGTTTGCCGGGTGTTGCTTCCAACGCTACACTTTTGTTTACGCACGTGAGTATGGAGTCATTTGAGTATAAAGTGCAGGACGGAAGTACGAATGATATTTTGATTAAACTCAAAGCGAAGATCACCGCATTGGGTGAAATAGCAGTAACGGTGAATACAGGGTATCAAAAAGTAAGTCAGGAAAGATTTGTAGGCTCTTTTTCCCAATTAGACAGCAATGCTTTTCATCGTCGTGCCGGTATGGGTATTATAGAAAGATTGGATGGTACAGTGCCAGGGGTTTTATTTAATAAAAAAGGAACCACTAGCTTTTCTCCTATCCAGATAAGGGGTATCAGTACATTGGGGATTCAACAGACGAGCACTGACCCTTTGGTTGTTGTTGATAATTTTCCAATGGGAACTGGTTTTGATATGAATAATATCAATCCCAATGATGTTGAAAGTGTAACTGTTTTAAAAGATGCAGCCGCGGCCTCTATATGGGGCTCAAGGGCAGGTAACGGAGTTATTGTGGTAACCACTAAAAAAGGGAAGTATAACCAGCGCTTTCGCCTTTCTGTTTCTTCTAATGTAACGATACAAAATAAACCTAACCTGTTTTATTATCCGAGAGTCAGTTCTTCCGATTTTATCAATATTGAACAATTCTTATTTAGTCAGGGCTTTTATGACGATGATATCAATAATACATATACATATCCTGTCATTTCTCCTGTAGTAGAGATATTGGCAAGACAAAGGGCAGGATTGTTTTCGAGTGATATTGCTGCCAAGCAAATTGATTCTTTAAGGAAATATGATATACGTAATGATCTGAATAAATATGTTTACAGGCAAGCCTTTCAGCAACAACACTATTTTGCATTTAGTGGAGGAAGCAATACACTGGCTTACCAATTCTCTGCTGGGTATAATCATAGTTTAAACAGTACGCAGAATAGCAAAGGAGATAATCAATACACCATCAACACAAATACCAGTTTTCGACCAATCAACGATTTAGAAATTCAGGCTGGTATTGGGTTTACCCTGGGTGAAAATAGGAGCTATAATTTCCCCGATCTCAGTTATTATTATCCTTATTTACGGCTGACTGATGATGGCGGGAATTTATTACCTGTTCCAAAAAATTATCGACAAGGATATATTGATACTGCAGGTGCCGGAGTATTACTTAACTGGAGTTATCGGCCACTTGATGAAATCAGGTTGGCAGATATTCATACAACAGCGAAATATGTCAGTTTAAATTTTGGCATCTCTTACAAGTTTACAGATTGGTTAACAGCTGCTCTACATTATCAATACCAAAACAGTAGCGCTAATACCCGTAATTATCAAAATCAGCAGACATGGCTATCCCGTAATTTAATCAACCAGTTTACCAATCCATTTCAGACCAACCCAGACTTACGATATCCAGTTCCCGTCGGAGGTATCCTTGATGTTAGCAGCGGACAATTTAAAAACTATAATTTAAGAGGCACTTTAAATCTCAATAAAAGGTTAGGAAGAGAACACTTATTAACAGTTTTAGCTGGAGCAGAGATATCTGATTCAAAAGGCGGGTATGGAAGTAATCAAAGGCTTTATGGGTATAATGATCAAACGGGTTCGTATAAAACCAATATCGATTACCTGAATCCCTATCCTAATATTTATGGTACATACCCGGGTACTGTTGGTTATATTCCTTCCAATAATGGATATGCTGAATCAGCTATTAATCGCTTTGTTTCGATTATGGCCAATGCATCTTACACATATAAAAGCAGGTATAATTTTTATGCCAGCGCCAGAAAGGATGGGTCTAATGTTTATGGTGTGAACACCAACAACAAATGGAAACCGCTTTGGTCAACCGGCGCCAGTTGGGATATTTCTAAAGAAGATTTTTTTAAAGTTAAATGGGTACCATTCTTACGATTACGAGCCTCACACGGCTACACCGGTAATGCAAATAATACTATATCTGGTAAATTTATTATATCATATGCTGCAAGCCCTGACCCTAATACCGGTTTTCCATTTGCCAGAGCAGGAAGAGCGCCTAACCCTGATTTAAAATGGGAAGAAGTAAAGATTGACAATATCGGACTGGATTTTCAATTACTGAAAAACAGAATTTCCGGTAGCCTGGAAGTATTTCAAAAAAGATCAAAAGACGTGATTGCCGATAAGAGGACTCCGCCTACCTCTGGTGTTTTTGTATTTACATTGAATTACGCCAGCATGAAGACCAATGGTTTTGAACTTTCACTCAATTCCAAGAATACCCAAGGTCCAGTTGTATGGACAACCAATTTTGCATTAAGTCACGCTAAAACAATTGTTACGAATGTGAATACTTCAATTGGAAGTAAGGCCAGGGATTTTGTTGATTATAACATAAATGCCGTGCCAGGCCGCATTGTTTATGGGATATCCAGTTATCGATGGGCGGGTCTTGATCCTGCAACAGGAGACCCCCAGGGTTACTATAAAGGGCAGGTAAGTAAAAATTACCAAAGCATTTTTACCGATTCAGTTCAAAACCAGGTTTTCCATGGTTCAGCTCTCCCGCTTTATTCCGCATTCATTCGAAATAATATCAGTTGGAAAGGCTTTACGCTTTCTGTAAATATCACCGGCAGGTTTGATTATTATTTCAGACAGCCGGCGTTGACGCTTGATTATTCTCCTACAATGGCCTCAACCAGTTATAGTGCTGATTACTACAATCGCTGGCAGAAACCAGGTGATGAGGCGTTCACCAATGTTCCTTCCATGCCTTATCCCGTTCCCAGTGCTGTAAGTCAGCGAAATACTTTTTATCGGTTTGCAGAAATTCATGTAAAAAGGGCGGATAACATAAGGTTACAGGATATAAGTTTATCGTATCAGTGGAATAATGAAAAAAATAAGCGTATCCCGTTTCAAAGTATTCGTTTCTTTTTTTATCCGAATAACCTGAATCTGATCTTATGGCGCGCATCAGGTTCTCGTTATGACCCCGATTTTTCAGGAGGTAGTGGAGATGGAGATGCCGTCACTGCTCCCGTTCCGAAAACCTGGACAACAGGAATGACTATTAATTTCTGATAAATTCTAATTCAACGAGGGATTAATCGTAACATTTAAAATTGATACAATGAAATCGATATATAGAAAAATAAAATGGCAATTGAAAAGAGGCAGTTTGCTATTACAACTGTTGCTGATTTTGCTATTACTCACTACTGGTTGTAAGAAGTTCCTGGATCAAAAACCAAATAAATTTGATGTAATTCCACATACTTTAAATGACCTGCAGGTTCTTTTGGATAATACCAATGCTATCAATGCCAAAGGTACAGGCAGCTATGCTGAATTGGTGGCTGATAACTACTATGTTCCTGCATCCATTTGGCAACTTTTGGCGTCCATTACTTTATATCAGCCTGAGGCGCTCAATTATATCTGGGATAAGACAGGGAAATCATATGATTATGGCTGGGATTTTCCTTATGAGAATCCTGTCTACTATTCTAATATTGTGTTGGATCAGTTGCCTTTGGTGAGTGTAAATTCGGGAGAAGACCAAAAATATAATGCACTAAAAGGGTCGGCATTATTTTATCGTGCTTTTGCATTTGAGGGGTTAGCGCAACTTTTTTGTAAACCCTATTCTACCACAAATGCTAACGAGTTGGGTATTGTGCTGAGATTAACTTCGAACGTCAATGCCAAATCTACGCGCGCTACCGTACAACAAACTTATGATCAAATCATTGCAGATTTGAAGCAGGCAACTGATTTACTGCCTGCTACTACATCATTTCCCACCAGGCCTTCAAAAGCCGCTGCTTATGCTGCCTTGGCCAGGACTTACCTCTCAATGAGAGATTATGTCAATGCTGGGCAGTATGCGAATTTGGCTTTGCAACAGAATAGCACATTAATAGATTACAATACGCTGGTACCGCTTGGCAGACCACCTATAAAATCGTTTAATCCAGAAGTTATATTTCATAACTACGCTACTAGTACACTAGCATCATTGCTCCCTAGGTTTCATAAAATTGATTCAACACTTTATCAGTCCTATGATGCAAACGACCTGAGGAGAACAGTCTTCTTTAAGGGAAATACGGGTGCAAATGCAGGCACCTATTTCTTTCAAGGTAGCTATGACGGAAATGGGCTCTATGGACCCAGCGGTATTTTTGATGGTTTGACTACTGATGAAATGTATTTGATCAGGGCTGAATGCGCTGCACGGAAGGGTAATAAAGATGCAGCGATGCTGGATTTGAATACACTTATGATAAAACGTTGGAATAATAATGGCAGTTGGGCGCCTTTTACAGCTGCTGATGCAACAGATGCTTTAAATAAAATTCTTGTTGAGCGAAGAAAAGAGCTCTTGTTCCGTGGCTTACGCTGGTCTGATATCAGGAGGCTTAATGTAGAAGGCGCCAATATCACGTTGACAAGAAATATTAGAGGAACTCTTTACACTTTACCTCCTAACGATATTCGATCAGTTATGTTGATCTCATTGGGAGAAATCCTTCATAGTCCCGATGTACAGCAGAATCCACGATAGTATTTTCATTAGGAGTATCTATTTAAAATAAAGAATAAAAGTGTTAGCATGAAACAATGGTTGCTTTTTGTTGGGCTGCAAGTTGTCAATTTTGTTTATTGCCAAGAGAATAATCAATCATTAAATATAAATGATCCATGGTTTCGTGATCATGTGAACAAAGGACTACAAATAGGGGACACGATGCCGGATATTTCTTTGGGCACAGTAATTAATAATTATACAGGGAAAACAAGGTTTTCAGATTTCAAAGGGAAACTGTTGATCCTGGATTTTTGGTCTACTACCTGCTCATCCTGCCTTCATGATTTTCCTTATATGAAGAAAATGCAGGAACAGTTTTCAGGCAAGATTCAAATATTGTTAGTAAACACTGCGGAGACCCGGCAGCAAATTACTGAAAGCTTCAACCAACGATACAAGAATAAAATAAAATTGCCCGACAATCTTCCTTCGATTGTAGCTGATAGCTTAGGCTCTTTTGAAAATCATGTATTATTTAAACTATTTCCTTATAGGAGACTTGGCCAGCATATATGGATTGATAAAGAGGGGATTATCAGGCTCATTGGAGAACATGAAAACACCAATCCAGAGAAAATTGTTGATTTCCTTGCAGGTAGACCCATACAGTTTCTTTACCCTGATTCGCGCCTTCCTTCTTTAAGTGTAGATAGAAAAACGCCTTATTATAAACAACTGGGCAGTTTAAAGACTACACAAGTTGTTTACGGGTCCTTTATCACTCCTTATACTAATGAGCTTGAGGGGCACATCAATTTTATAATTGACAGCGCTAATAAAACAAGGACGATGCATTTTATTAACATTGATGTAGCTTATATGTATGAACAAGCTTTTAACGGTATTTGGAAGAAGAATGCCAATATATTGTACAGCCCATTGTCGTTGGTCAATGGTGATCTTGTGATTTTTCCACCTGGCACTGACACCTTAAATTATTCATCCAATGAATACCTTATTAACAGGAGGGCTACTGACAGGGATTTTATAAAAAGTAAATACTGTTATGAGCAGGTGGTATCTATCAACATGCCATTTGCGAAAAGGCAACAATATATGGTGGAAGACCTGAATCGATTCTTTGAGGAACAGCTTGGTACTACCGCAGTATTGGAGAAAAGAAAAGTTTTCTGTTATTCCATTGTTCGCACTTCCAAATTTGACAAAGTAAGCCCGAAAAGTGAATTACAAAGTACTGACCATATCATTAATTTGATTGAAGAAGGGGGAAGAAAATTAAAAAAATATAAATCTGTTCCGTTGATCTCGGTTTTTCAGCTTACAATTCAGGAGAACCCAAAGCTTAAAGATTATCTAATACAGCAAAAAAGAAAAGGGAAATCCTTTTTGCTGATTAATGAAACGGGCTGGGATAAAACCAAAATAGTGAATATGGCTTTGCCTGCTGAAGAACTGTATACTATCAATGATCTTCGAAAGGTATTGAATCCTTATGATCTCAATATTGTAGAAAAAGAAAGTGATATTGAATTTATTGTTTTTAAAAAGCAAAACCATACTAATATGACTCATTAACAGGATATCCTATCCTTACTCCAACTATATTTCTCTTATTAACTACTAATTTAATAAATAATGTTACTTAGAAAAAAACTGCTGCCATTGGCGGGTGTGATTATATTGTCTTCTTGTTCCACGCTTCAAAAAGTTTTCAATAAACAAACTCGTCCATCGACTATACAAGCAATAACAAAGGCAGATACCATAAAAAATGATACCGCAAAAAAAGCACCGAAAATAAAACCGTACAAAGAGGTGATTACCAATAAAGCTATCAGCCATAGAGGACTTTTTACTGTGCATAAAGTGGAGGAAAGATTTTTTTTTGAAATCCCCGATTCTTTGTTAGGGAAAGATATTTTAATTGTGAACCGCATCAGTAAAGCTGCAGCAGATGACCGGCCGTCTAATGGTTTTTTCGGATATGCCGGAGATGAGATAGGCGAGAATGTGGTACGTTTTGCCAAAGCCCCCAATAACAAAATATTGATCCAGCGGATGTCTTACCTTATGCAGTCTAAAGACAGTAGTGAAAATGGAATGTACCGTTCAGTATTAAATTCCAGCTTTCAACCAATTATGGCAACTTTCGATGTTCGTACTTTTTCCCCGGATTCTACTGGTACCGTGATCGATATTACGGACTATCTTAACGGAGACAACGATATTTTCTTTTTTAATGCAGCGGATAAAAAGACTTTCGCTTTGGAAGCGTTACAGGCAGATAAATCTTATATAGAAAGCATTTTTTCATTTCCATTGAATATAGAGATACATACAGTCAAGACCTACAAAAAAGGAGACAATCTCAATACGTACAAACTTAATAGTTCAATGGTGCTGCTTCCCCGGGACCCTATGAAACCAAGGTACAGCGATGAGAGAGTGGGTTATTTCAAGCGAGAGTATATTGATTTTGACCAACCGCAACGGGTGAAAATGAATGGGGTAATCACACGCTGGAGGCTTGAACCAAAAAAGGAGGATATTGACCGGTACCAGCATGGAGAACTGGTTGAACCCCAAAAACCCATCGTTTATTATATTGATCCAGCTACTCCTGCAAAATGGGTGCCTTACCTGATGCAAGGTGTGAATGACTGGCAAAAAGCTTTTGAAAAAGCAGGATTTAAAAATGCGATCTACGCTTTAGAGGCGCCAAAGAACGATTCAACATGGAGCCTGGAAGACGCCCGACATAATGCGATTATTTACAAACCATCGTATGTATCCAACGCTTATGGGCCCCAAGTGCATGACCCGAGGACCGGGGAAATATTGGAAACACATGTACAATGGTTTCACAATATTATGCAACTGTTGCACGACTGGTATATGATACAGGCAGGACCCAATGATTCCAAAGCGCGAAAGATGCAGTTTGATGATTCGCTGATGGGACGGCTTATCCGGTATGTATGCACGCATGAAGTAGGGCATACGCTGGGACTGATGCATAATTTTGGTGCTTCCTCTACTATGCCCGTCGATAGTTTAAGAAGCAAAACTTATGTGGAAGCGAATGGGTACTGCCCCTCCATTATGGATTATGCCCGGTTCAATTATGTAGCTCAACCGGAAGACAGTATCTCAGAGAAGGGGCTTTTACCTCGTATTGGTGTGTATGACGAATGGGCGATTGAATGGGGGTATAAATGGTTACCTGAGCTGAAAACAGAGAAAGAAGAAAAGGTCTATATGAACCGCTGGATTATTGATAAACAGGCCAAAGATAGGCGGCTATGGTTTGCCACTTATACAATTGGATCATTGGATCCCCGTAATCAAAGTGAAGATCTCGGTGATGATGCCATGAAGGCGGGTACTTATGGCATCAGAAACCTGAAGCGAATTGTACCGAATCTGCTTGAATGGACTAAGGAAGCAAATACAAATTATAACGTGGCATATCAAATACAAACTCAGATATTTAACCAATTCTACCATTATTTAAATCTTGTCGCCACAAATATCGGGGGTATAATGTTTAATGCTGTGACTCGCGAGCAACAGGGTGTTATCTATGATTTTCCCAGCCGTGAAAAACAAAGAGCTGCCGTGCAGTTTTTGCATGATGAAATTTTTACAACTCCTGAATGGTTTATTAATCCCAAACTATTTCCTTATACTGGTGTAGGCGATGCCAGGATACCTCTTTCAATTCAAAAGTCATTGCTTTTTGACGTAATGTCTTTCACCAATTTTCAAAACATGCAGCTTTGTGAAAAAATGTACTCCGACAAAGCATATACGTACTCAGAACTTCTGAATGATCTGGAAGCAGGTATTTGGAAAGAGCTTGATAACAAAAAAATCATTGATACTTACCGGCGCGGCCTGCAAAAAGCTTATGTAGAGAGACTGATCAGTCTGCTGTTATTTAATAAATACGAAAACCCGACTTCTTACCTGGGTTCCGAAGCAGAAAGGGGGCTTACCGATATGTTTTCCCTTGTTAAGTTACATATGCGAAAATTGTTGGCGGTGGTCAATAAGGTCTTGCCGTACTACCAGGATGAAATGGTTAAAGCGCATTTAATTGATATTAAGGAACGATTAGAGAAAGGGCTTGACCCTAATGCTTCATTGTTGAATTTCCCTTCTATCAGCAAAACAGCTATTGGTGAGGCCATAGCAACTACGGATTTGAACATAGAAAAAAGCATGTTGAACTTTAAAAAAGGGTGTTGGGATGATGGAAGTGCAAATTGGCTGAGCAAATTCTCTGAATGGGCCCAAATAAAAAAATAAAAAATATATGGATGAAAACAACAGGGCTGTCATTATTTATTCTGTTGACAGGTTATTTTGCCAATGCGCAGGGTACTGTTGACTGGAAGTTTTCAGTCAATAAAATTGCCGATAAAACATTTCAAATTCATTTGAAGGCGAACCTCCAACTTGATTGGCATATCTACGCACAAAACACGCCGCAAGGAGGCCCACTACCTACTAAAATCAGTTTCTTCCCAAATCCATTGTTGGTTTTACTTGGAAAAACCCGTGAGGTCGGAGAATTGAGGATGTATCATGAAGAAGCTTTTGGGGTAGATGTATACGCTTACAGCGACAGTGTTGATTTTGTGCAGGTGGTTAAATTGAAAGCCAATGTGAAAACCAATATCAATGGGGCTATCAAATATATGATTTGTACAAACAAGGAATGTATGCCACCGGCAACTGTAAAATTTGATCTTTTGCTGAAGCCATGATATGATAATGCATTCTTGCCGGGCAAAAGGAAATTCTAACCTCCTGTTACTGTATAAAAAGAGATGTTTGTAGACAATAGCACTATTTTTCACTGGTTGACGCGGGCTGAATTTTGAACGTTTGTTTTTTCTCTGTAGTTTGCAATTACTTCCATTTCCTATACTTCTTTTCAAAGTCCAATATTTCTTACTAAAAAGATTATTTATCTACCCATATATCTTGAATTCTTCTGGTTCACATATAGCCCCCCCTCCGGATGAAATGGAACTGCTGCAACAAACAGCCGCTGGTGATGAACGCGCGTTTCGCGTACTTTTTGACCGGTATAAGCGGTTGCTGCTGACTTTTGTTTACCGCATTACCCAGGATGGAGCGGCAACTGAAGAAATTGTACAGGACATTTTCCTGAAAATATGGATGACCAGGGAGAACCTGTCTGATATCCGGAATTTTAAGAACTACCTTTTTATTATCTGCCGTAACCAGGCGCTTAACCTAGTGGAAAAGGAAAAGCGGCTGTACCAGCAACGAAAAATATATGAGAAGGATATGCTGAGTACAACCAACGCTTCGAGTGAGATTACTATATCCGGAGAGGAAGAAGGGGGGCCTGAAAGGCCCTATCATTTGATTGATGAGGCCATCGATCGCCTGCCCGCCCAGCAGCAAAAAGCCTGGCTGCTTTCCAGGCATGAGGGTATGACCTACGAGGAAATTGCCACTAAAATGGCATTGAGCAGGGAGACCATTAAATACTACATCCGACTGGCCAACGATTCCATTAAAGATTATATCGCTGATCACAATATACAGTTGCTGCTCCTGCTGCTGGCTGCCAGGTATTTGTAATAATTTTTTTTACGTATACCCCCTGTTTGACTACGGGGGCTGTCTTATTGTCTGGGACATGTGTGAACACAGGGTTAATCCTGTGCTAATTTTTCGTAAAACCGGCTACAGATGCGAGAATTAATTGAGCAATACAAGCGAGGAGAACTTTCCAGACAAGAAATGGAAAAGGGGATACGTGCATACTGGCAAAGCCTCGAAGAGTCGGATGAGCAGTACCGCGATTTTGAAGGAGAGGCCATGTGGGCCTATATTATGCGGCATAACAAAAGGCAATCCCATCAACGGCTTTACTGGATCCGTTATGTTACAGCTGCTGCGGCTGTGCTGCTCTTTATTGCAGGAGGGTATTATTATTTTGAACACGGTAAGACAGACAGTTCTGTGCACCAGGCTGTAAACAGACAAGACATTCCCCCTGGTCATGAGGGGGCAGTGCTCACCTTGTCCAATGGTCAACAAATCGTATTGGATTCAGCGAACAACGGCGCTCTGGCTACGGATGGCAGCATCCGGGTTGTCAAGGAAAATGGGGCCATCCGTTATGAGGGTGCAAATGGTACGGTCGTGTACAATGATATCCAAACAGCGCTTGGAAGAACCTGGCGCGTCAACCTGCCTGATGGCTCAAAAGCGTGGTTGAATGCCGGCTCTTCTATCCATTATCCCTTGTCCTTTACCGGTACCGAAAGAGTGGTTACCATTTCCGGCGAATGTTATTTTGAAGTGAAGCATAATACCCGGATGCCATTCAGGGTGAAGCTTCCCAGTGACGCCATTGTGGAAGATGTAGGTACTGCGTTTAATATTAAAGCTTATAGCGGCGAACCCTTTAGTACCACCACTGTGGTGGAAGGCGAAGTGCTTGTTCGTCAGGGATACCAGCAGGTATCCTTGAAGTCCAACGAGCAAGCGCAGATAAATCAATCTGGAGCCTTAACCAACTCGGCGGTGAATTACCTGGATGAAACCATTGCCTGGAAAGAGAACCGTTTCCGATTCCGCAATGCGGGACTGAAACAAATTTTCAAAGAGACAGCCAGGTGGTATGATATGGAAGTGCAATTCCAGGAGGAAGTGCCCGACACCTATACCGTGAGTATGTCGAGAGATGTGCCTTTGTCTAAGTTGCTGCAATTTATAGAACAGAGTGGGGGTGTGCATTTTAAGATAGAAGGTAAACAAGTGATCGTGACCCGATAACAATATATAACCAGCCATCAAAAAGCCAGCTATGGTTCGAAGCATAGCTGGCCAAATAAGGCAAATCCAATAAACCCAAGTCTCCTAAAGACTGCTTATTTATTCACCTTAACCGTACAAAGTTATGCAATCCAAGGCTCTTTGTTGCGCGCCTGTGCGAGAAAACAGGCGATTTTTTCCGCGCCAAATGCTGATCATGGCAAAACTGACAGCTTTTTTCCTGCTTGTAGCCACTTTTAGTGTGAGCGCCAGGAGTTTTTCCCAAAGCGTTACCCTGCATGTGCGCGATGTTTCCCTGGAAAAAGTGTTTTTTGAAATTGAAAAGCAAACCGGCTACAATTTCGTGTACAATAACCGGGTCCTGGCATCTGCCAAACCTGTTACGATCGCGGTAAATGAAGCTGCGGTTGACGAAGTACTTAAGCTGGTTTTGAAAGACCAGCCGTTCAATTACCAGGTGAAAGACAAAACCATTGTGATCAGCCCCCGGAACGCAGCCGTTCCGAACGTAGATGCCCCCCCACTCAATATCGACGCCCACGGCAGGGTGACCAATGAAAAAGGCGATCCTGTGGCGGGTGTTACCGTAACGCTGAAAGGAAGCAAGAAGATGACGGCAACCGACGAGAATGGCGAATTCACTTTAAAAGGGATTAATGAAAATGGCGTATTGGTTTTTACCAGCGTAAATATGGAAACCCTTGAAGTGAAGGTAAACGGCAGAAATGATTTTGTAGTTGCCCTTAAAACAAAAACTACCGCCCTAGAAGACGTTGCTGTAACAGTTAATACGGGATATCAAAAAGTAAGTAAAGAACGCTTTGTAGGTTCTTTTGCTCAATTAGACAGCACTGATTTTCACCGGAGGGTAGGGATGGGAATTATAGAACGACTGGATGGTACAGTGCCAGGAGTTGTATTTGATAAGAAGGGTTTTAATTTTCCTATTCAAATCAGAGGTATAAATACACTGGGTATCCAAAATACCAATACATCGCCATTATTTATAATAGATAATTTTGTTGTACAAGATTCCAGGGATTTGCTTAATCTTAATCCCAATGATGTAGAAAGTGTAACAGTATTAAAAGATGCAGCAGCCCTTTCCATTTGGGGTGCAAGGGGTGGAAACGGCGTGATAGTAGTCACTACTAAAAGAGGAAAATATAACCAGCGATTTCATCTATCAGTTTCCTCAAATGTTACTGTAGAAGAAAAGCCAGATCTGTATTACGTGCCTCTGATATCCACATCTGATTATATTGACTACGAACAATATCTTTTTGGGAAAGGAATTTTTAGAGGGTTCTTATCTAATCTTAACCGTCCTTTGGTTTCACCTGTTGTAGAAATCCTATCAAGGCAAAGCGCCGGTTTGATCTCTTCGGCGGAAGCCACAGCCAAGATCAATGCCTTGCGTAACAAAGATATTCGTAAAGATCTCGATCGATATTTTTACCGACAAGGCATACGCCAGCAGCACTACGTCGGATTTGACGGAGGCAACAATATTTTGAGTTATCAATTTTCACTTGGGTACAATCACAGCTTAAATAACATTCAAGGAACCAAGCCTGATGATGTCTATACCCTGGCTACGAATGCCAGTTTCAGGCCGATTAAAAATTTAGAAATTTCAGCAGGAATTAACTATTCATTAGGCATACAAAAGAGCTATACCCTAAATCTCCAGGGATTATATCCTTATCTCTCGTTGGTTGACAGTTTGGGAAATCCTGCTGCGATACCCTATACCTACCGACAAGGCTATATTGACACAGTTGGAGGTGGGCAGTTGCTTGACTGGCATTATCGTCCTTTGGATGAGGCGCGTTTAGCAGATATTAATAATACTACCCAGAGTGTACGATTGAATTTCGGAGTCAATTATAAATTCACAAATTGGCTGCGTGCCGATATACGTTATCAACTCAGCAATATTATTTTTACTAGCCGTAATTACAAAAGCCTTTCCACTTTCGAGACCCGTGATTTGATTAATGCATTTACCAATTTGTCGCAAACTGCACCCTATTTGCGATACCCCGTTCCGGTGGGCGGCATTATGGATGCTAGCAGCAGTCTAGCCAAAAGCCAGAATATAAGAGGAAGTTTGCAATTTGATAGAACTTGGCCAGGTTACCATCAATTAACAGTAATGGCGGGCGGCGAACTGTCCGACACCAAGGGTGGATTCAGTGAGGGGCAGCGTATTTATGGATATGATGATTCCAAAGGAACGCTTCGGAATACCATGGATTTTAATAACCCTTATCCAAAGTTTTATGCTGTGTACCCTGGTAGAACAGGTTACATACTAAGCAACACTTCGTACAAACTGGGGGATGTGTTTCGTATTGTATCAGCTTTTGCCAATGCTTCTTATGCGTATAAAAACAGGTATAATTTGTATGCCAGTGCCCGCAGAGACGGCACTAATGTTTTTGGCGTGGAAACTAATAATAAGTGGAAGCCTATCTGGTCAATAGGTGCCGCCTGGGAAATTTCAAAAGAGGCATTTTATCATTTGGACTGGCTTCCTTATGCCAAGCTCCGTTTGTCTCATGGATATACCGGTAATGTGAATAATACGCTTCCCGGACAATTTGTACTCTCCAACTTGCCTTATGTGGACCAACTAAGCAACCTCCCTTATTCTATTCCGGGGCTTGCACCTAATGCTAACCTGCGATGGGAATCCGACCGCATAGAAAATATTGGACTGGATTTTCAATTATTAAAACGTCGTTTATCTGGAAGTTTTGAGGTATTTGTCAAGCATTCAGATGATGTTATCAGCAGGGCACCCATGCCTCCAAGTTCCGGTGTAAATGTTTTTACACTCAATTATGCAAATCTTAAAACCAATGGCTATGAGATTACCCTAAATTCTATCAACCTGAATAAAGGATTGATTCAATGGACTACTAATTTTTCGCTAAGTCATGCTAAGACGATTCTCACCAAGTTTTATGGTGGCAATGCATACAACAAAGCTTCTCAGTTTATCAGTTATGGATTAAATCCAACTGAAGGACAGATGCCATTTGTTATTGCCGGCTATCGCTGGGCTGGGCTTGATTCGTTAAACGGCGACCCTATGGGCTATTTAAACGGACAGGTGAGCAAAAATTACACTAATATAGCCAACGATACCAGTAAAAACCAGACGGTTTTTGGCTCTGCACTTCCACTTTACACCGGCTTTATACGCAATACTATTACCTGGAAAGGTTTCTCGCTATCTTTTAACATTACGGGACGTTTTGGTTATTACTACCGCGAACCCTCTTTGGCCATTGATTTTGTTGCGTTTGGGTCGCCGCGGACGCTTTATACCACAGACTTTTATAGTCGTTGGCAAAAGCCGGGAGATGAAGCCAGAACCAATGTTCCTTCGCTTAGCTATCCAGGGCCTGGCTCATCTAGATCGGGCAGAACCAGTTTTTATCAATTTGCGGAAATACATATCAAGAGGGCAGATAATATCAAGTTGCAGGATATACGATTTTCCTATCAATGGAATAATAAAAGGGTCAAACTGCCTGTTCATTCAATTCAGGTTTATGTATATCCCAATAACTTAAATCTCATTCTCTGGAGCAAAGAAAAGTTGAAATATGATCCTGATTTTACCGGTGGTGGAGATGCTACTTCCATCGTAAAGCCAGTCAAGACATGGACTATGGGAGTGACGATTAATTTTTAAGGAGAGATCATATATAGTCATTAATCAGTTCCATTAAAATCATTTTATGAATATCACAACGAATAAAATTATAAAGCCGGCTCTCAAATGCTTCATCATCGTTTTGCTTGGTAATGCATTACTGCTTGCCGGATGCAAAAAGTTTTTGGACCAAAAGCCTCAACAATCACTTTTTGTTCCCACCAATTTGGATGATCTGCAACAATTACTGAATAATGCCCGATATGCAATTAATACAGCCGGCGTTGGGAGTTTGGCTGAAATGATAGCAGATAATTATTATGTAATCAGTTCGGATTGGCAAACATGGCTTCAGGCATATCCAGCCATGGCGCTGAATTATAATTGGGATCAGACAGCACTTCCTTATAGTGAAACCTGGACAGCAGCTTATCAAGGTCCTATCTATTACTCCAATATTGTTTTGGATCAATTACCCAAAATTACGATCAAAGCGGGTGAAGAGTCCAAGCGCGATGTTATCAAGGGGTCGTCGCTTTTTTATAGGGCATTTTCTTATCTGGGCTTAGCTCAAATTTACTGTAAACCTTATTCTTCTGCAAACGCCGGTAGCCCAGGCCTGATTTTAAAAAACACTGCATCCGTAACAGAAAAAGTCACAAGAGCCACCGTTCAGCAAACTTATGACCGTATTATCATAGATTTAAAAGATGCAGCGGCCCTTCTGCCTAATACGGTTATTTACCCTACTCGCCCCACTAAGACAGCAGCTTATGCTGCCTTGGCCCGAACATATCTGTTTATGCGGGACTATGCTAATGCGGCCCAGTATGCCAACCTTGCCCTTCAACAGAAAAATGATCTATTGGATTATAATTCGTTATTTCCGATTGGTAATCCTCCTATTAATACTATTTCCAACCCTGAACTTGTTTTTCTTGATTGGGCTTATGATGTAATCTTTAGTCTTGAAGGGTATCATAATATTGACTCAACACTTTACCAATCTTATAACGGGAATGATCTGCGCAAGACTGTATTTTATGCATTCGGTGTAGCGCCAGATTCTACTGCTTATTCTTTTATGGGCAGCTATAATGGCAGTTATTTCCGATCCAGCATTTTTACAGGGTTAGCAACAGATGAATTGTATCTCACTCGGGCAGAATGTTCAGCGCGTGCCGGCAATAAAGATTCTGCCATGGCCGATCTGAATAAACTCATGCAAAAGAGATGGACGAATACTGTACCCTATATACCCTTTATTGCTACCGACCCTAACGATGCATTAACCAAGGTCTTGATAGAACGAAGGAAAGAATTGGTCTTCAGAGGGCTACGCTGGCCCGATATACGTAGACTCAATCTTGAAGGTGCCAACATTACTTTAACGAAGGTAATCAATGGAACTACGTACACTTTACTACCCAATAATCTTCGATCGGTCTTATTGCTTCCGCTTCAAGAAATTACCATAGCCGGGGTTGAACAAAATCCGAGATAGGGGGGAAGAGATTGAAAGAGGATGCTAAATCTGCTGCCTCCCTGTTTGTTTATTGCAGTTAATTTTTAAAGTATCAATTATGCGATCATTTTTGGTTGTAATAGGGTTGTTTCTTTTTTGTACAGTTACTGGCCAATATAAAGGGCCTATTTTGCCCATACAAGACAAATGGTTTAAGAAGTTTGGAAATAAGGGGTTGCAAGAAGGTGATGTTATGCCGGATATTCCTTTGGGAGCAATTATTAATAATGCAACTGGAAAAAAACGATTTTCCGATTTTAGAGGCAAACTAGTGATCCTCGATCTTTGGGACACTTACTGCAGTTCCTGTATTGCCGGTTTCCCCAAGATGGAAAAATTGCAAAAAGAGTTCGGAGATCAAATACAGATTATCCTGGTGAATAACAGAGAGAATGCGTCTGACATCGTTCAACGGACTAAGGATGTCAAAGGTTTTAAGATGCCCGATCTACCTTGCGTTGTATCCGACCACTCTTTTATTAATGGACACGATACACACCATCATTTGTCGCCGCTTGCCCGTCTCTTTCCT
>Ga0114932_10001761_pt1 | contig 24072 bp, 18 predicted proteins | sample 2SBtaG_2_FD_87286 | JGI IMG/M metagenome (GOLD analysis project Ga0114932, IMG submission 87286) | Deep subsurface microbial communities from Kolumbo volcano to uncover new lineages of life (NeLLi) - 2SBTROV12_ACTIVE470 metaG | ecosystem: Environmental > Aquatic > Marine > Volcanic ...
ACAGCCCGCTGGAGGGCGTCAGAAACGTTTGACGATACCCCGCATCGCCTGCACGTTCCTTCCTACCCAGCGGGCTGTACGGACGATCTCTATGGGTCATTATTAATGCAATTTGGTATTAGAAGTCGAGCGAGATGTCCGTGTGGACGGACTGGCAGGCCGCCACGTCCTCGGCCTGTTCTTCGGAAAGACGTTCCTGCAGGCGTAGCCCGATGGTGTCATAGATGGCCGTATCGTAAGCCGCCAGCGGCCCGGTCAATTCGGCCGCCGCGCGAGTCCGCCAGGCCTTTTCCTTGCCGAACCGTGACAGGGCCTCCACCAGCTCCTTGGCGGCGCGGGCGCGTTGCGGGTTGTCGCCCTTCATCAGGCGCCGTGCCTTCGACACCTTGGAATTGATGGCGCTTGTTCCGGGAACGGCGCTGACGGCTTTCCCAACGGCCTTGATGGTCTCCATGGCTTGCGGACCGGGATCATTGGCGATAACGGTCTCCAGGCCCCTGATCTGGCTCTCCAGGGCATTGAGGGCGCCAGCCGCGGCAATGATCTTGCGGAACGTCTGGATCGGGTCGTAGGCATCGTCGACATTGCGATGGTAGGTACGGCGCGCTTTCTTCTCAGCCGTGCGCAGTGTCACGTAGAGCTTCCTGGCGGCGGCGTAGCCCGCCGGCGTATTCGCCATCACCGCATCACGCTGCTTGGTCATTTCGGCGATCTCGTGTTCGATCTCGGCGGCCTCGTCCTTGTCTCCGTCCGGCAGGTTTTTGAGAGCCTTTGTCAGCTCTTTGAGCTCGCGCTCCAAGGTGCCCAGTTCGACGCGAAGATCGCGCATCTCCAGATGCAGCGGCCGATAGCTTGGAATATGGGCGTGAACGGCGGCTTCCGCATCGCGCACCTTCTTGACCAGACCAAAGGTCGCCTCGGCGGACTGGAAACTCTCGGCAAGCGAGCTTTTGTACTTCGCTGGCAGAAAGCTGATGTCCAGTTTCTTGGCCGTGGCGATGCTGGCCCGCAAGGTGTCAGCGCGTTGGTCGTATTGGTTGAACAGATAATCATCAAGGCAGGCCTGCAGGCGCGGGTTCTTCGGCGGCGGCGCCGTCTCCGAGGTCAGGTAAACCTTGGCCGGCAAATAATTCACCAGGGCCGGGAAGAACCCGACGATGGCGAGGCCCATCAATTGCAACATGATGAACGGCACCACGCCCTTGTACATCTGAATGGTCTTGACGATGGGTGGCGCGACACCGCGCAAATAGAACAATGCAAATCCGAACGGCGGGGTCAGGAACGAGGTCTGCATGTTGACGCCGATCATCACCCCCAGCCAGACGGCGGTGACGTTGGCGGTCGGGTCGGCCAGCAGGATCGGCGCGATGATGGGCACCACGACGACGGCGATTTCAATGAAATCCAGAAAGAAGCCGAGCAGGAAAATAACCGCCATGACGACGATGAACTTGGTGATAAATCCACCCGGCAGGCCGGACAGAAAATCGCGCACCAGTTCTTCGCCGCCGAAGGCCCGGAAGGCCGCCGTCAGCATGGCCGCGCCGAGCAGAATGATAAACACCAACGAGGTTGTTTTCGCCGTCTCCACCATCACGCCCTGCAGGGTTTCCTCGATCTGGTAGGTGCGCCAGCCGCTCCAGGCAACGGCCGCCATGAAGATCACCGACGCCACCGCGGCAATACCGATGATGGTGAAATCTTCATTGGTTTTGGCGGCCTTGACGTTGATGTCGTAGATGTTCAGCAGAACGGTCAGGGCCAGCACCGACCCCAGCGCCAGGAAAGCCGGCATGAAGGAACCTTTTTGACCTTCCGTAAGACGGTATCCGGCCATGATCATGGCGCCGATGGCACCGATGGCGCCGGCCTGGTTGACCGTCGCAATGCCGAGGATGATCGACCCCAAGACGACCAAGATAAGGGTCAGGGGCGGCATCAGCACCAGCAGCACCCGCAGGATGAACGTGATGTCCATTTTGCCCTTGAATGGCGCCGGCGGGGCCAATTTCGGCCGGATCAAGGCGACGATCAGGATATAAAGGATATAGAGACCGACCAATACGAGCCCCGGCAGGAAGGCGCCCAGGAACATGTCGCCGGCGCTGGTCGATGTCAGGTCAAACTCCGACGGCAAGGTCGATTGGCCGGTGCCGGCCTTGTATTCGGCGGTCCGGATGGCGCTGCCCTGATCGGTGGCGTTGGACAACTGATCGGCCAGGATGATCAGCACGATGGACGGCGGGATGATCTGGCCCAGCGTCCCCGACGCGGCAATCGTGCCGGTCGCCAGGGCGTGGGAATAGTTGGCGCGCAGCATGACCGGCAGCGATATCAGGCCCATGGCGATGACCGTCGCGCCGACGATGCCGGTGGTTGCCGCCAACAGCGCCCCGACGACAACGACGGAAATGCCGACGCCGCCCGGAACCGGGCCGAACAATTGGCCCATGGTGACCAAAAGGTCCTCGGCGATTTTTGAGCGCTCGAGCATGATGCCCATGAAAATGAACAAGGGAATGGCGATCAGGGTGTCGCGTTCCGCTTCCCAATATATGCCGCGGAAATTCGTCACCCCGGCGTTCAGCCACTGAATGGGATCACCGTGGGCGAAATAGGCCTCAACCCGGCCTTCGAAAAGGAACCCGCACAAGGCCGCCAGGCCAATGGTGATAATCGCCGAGCCGGGCAAGGCGAAGGCGACGGGATAGCCGCCGCCCAAGGCGAATACCATCAGCAGGATCAATATGACGAGAAAGACGAGTTCCATGGGCGATGAATTTCCGTAATTCTAAAAATGGGCGGGTTCGGCCGTATCCGGATGATACCCCGGCTCGCGCATGAGGACGGCAACGCTGCCCAAGAAATAACTGACGAACTGGATCATCATGGCGACACCGAAAACCATCAGGAAGGCCGCCAGCCAGTATTTAACATACAGCCCGTAACCCGCCTGGGTGACCTCGAAGGTCAGAAGCGGTCCGTTGATGACACTGAACTTGCCCCACATGCCCTGGGTCAGGATGATCCAGCAAAGCGGCATGCCGAGAAATAATGAGCCGGCGGCATTGCACCAGGCCTTGCCGCGCTCGCTGAACCCGGCATACAGAATATCGACGCGCACGTGGCCTTCGTGCAGCAACGTATACGGGCTGGCGAACAAGAACAGGGCGCCGTACCAGAAGCGAACCAGATCAGCCATGAACGCCTGTTCATAAGAAAAGACGAAGCGCGCAATGACGATTTGAATTTCCGCCACGACGATCAGCAAGGCCAGCCACGTGAATCCGACGGAACGGCTGAAATAGGCAATGACGAAAGAAATCGCGATCAGCGGATAGTGGACAACCTCGCCGCGGAATTTTGACCGGCCGAGATCCTGGGCCAATTCCTTGCCGATGATATCGACCAGCATGTCTTCGACACGCAGGAACGAGATGAACAGATCCGCGACACCAACCAGCAAGACGGCCCAATAACACGCACGGATGAAATAGGCGGTGAAATTCGACAGGGTATCGGAATCGTCGTGCAGGCAATGGTTCGGTGTCTTCATGACCCAGCCAGTGACGGCAATCAATGCAACCGCATAAAGGCCGAGCTGCGCCCAGCCGCGCATGATCACACCACTTTCCATAGGCTTCGTCAGCACCTCGGCGCCGGGCAGGCCAAGATGCGCGAACAAGCCTGGGACGCCCGGCCAACCCTGCCAGAAGTTGAGGTAATTGCTGATCAGAAACACCAATACCCAGGCAACCATGACGAAACTGAATATGCGCGCCACGGGAACCACCGCACTGCCGGTTGAAGCGGCGCTCACATTGGATTGCGGCGCCGGCTGTTCATCGGAATTGGCCGAGGGTTGAATTTCCGTAGACATGGCAGTTTAACGGCTCCGAAAGGTGGCGGGAGCGAGGTGTGGAATGGACGAACATGTGAGAAGCGGAGCCTCACGAGGCTCCGCTTCCCCTATGTCCAGATACCGTTACCGGGTATCGATCCGGTTTACAGGTTGAGCGCGCGGTTACGTTGCGCCAGATAGGCCTGGTCGGAAATCTTCGTCCAACCGCCCAGGTCCTTGCGGGCCGCGACGAAGCTGGCATCGATTTTCTTCGCCAGCGGGCTGTGCGCCCGGACACCGGCAAACACGTCTTCGGCCGCTTCGGCGAAGCTGTCGTAGACGTCGTCGTTGAACTGGCGCAGCTTGACGCCCTGCTCATTGATCAACTTCGTCAGGGCGGCACCGGACTTCATGTTGTACTCAGCCATCATGGTGTCGTTTTCCCAACCGGCCGCCGCTTCGATGATCAGCTGGTCGGTCTTGTTCAGGCCGTCCCACCACTTCTTGTTCATGCCGAACGAAAGCATGGAACCGGGCTCATGCATGCCCGGATAATAGTAGTATTTGGCGGCTTCGTAGAACTTCATGAAGCTGTCGTTCCAGGGGCCGACCCATTCGGTGGCGTCGATGGCGCCGGAAACAAGGTTTTCGTAAATCTGGCCGCCCGGGATCGAAACCGGTGAGGCACCCAACTTGGCCATGACGTCGCCGCCAAGACCCGGGATGCGCATCTTCAGGCCCTTGAGGTCGTCGGCGGAGTTGATTTCCTTGTTGAACCAGCCGCCCATCTGAACGCCTGTATTGCCGGCCATGATGCATTTGAGGCCGAACCCGCCGGCCAGCTCATCCCAGAGCTGCTGGCCGCCGCCGAAGCGGATCCAGGCATTCATTTCGGCGTAGGTGAGGCCGAACGGCACGGAGGTGAAATAGGCCCACCCCAGGTGCTTGCCTTTCCAATAGTAGTCGGCGGCGTGGTAGGCCTGGGCCTTGCCGGAAGCGACTTCATCGAAACTGTCGAAGGCGCCGACCCGTTCCTTGGCGGCGAAATACTCAACCGTGATCCGGCCTTCGGTCATCTGACTGATCCGGGCCGACAGGCGCTGGGCACCGGTGCCGAGGCCCGGAAAATCGCGTGGCCACGTGGAAACGATGACCATTTTCTTTTTGCCTTGCGAAATCGCCGGGGCGGAAAGCGTGCTCGCCGCCGCCGCGCCGGCAACACCGGCAACGCCGGCTTTTTTGATAAATTCGCGTCTTTTCATGTGATTTCTCCCTGGTACGTCAATACGTCAAAAAGTTGACGAGAAACGCTATCAAATGCGCCCCCCCACCTCAAGCAATGGTCTCAAGAAATCCATTGGCATCATGTTCGTGAATTTGACCCGCAACGGCTAGCTGGCGGCGCGGCGCATCCGGCGGAGGGACTTGTTCAACTCACCAATATAGGGGACGTGTTCTTCCTCGATCGTATGACGAGGTGAGTCTTTGTAATGCGTTTCAACCCATTTCCGCTTCGCCGCAATGTCGGCCTGCATCGCCGCGACCGGTGGCAGTTTGGCATCGCCGAGTTCGATATCCCGAACCCAGCGGGCCTGATGTTCGTAGATCATGTTCAAGGCCGTGTCCGTATTGAAAAAACCCATCAGGTAAAGCCCCGGCCAATGGGGCTGAACCATGCGTTTGTAGAGCTCCAGCCGGTTGCCACTGAGCGGTACGATATCCCTTGAAATGAACGGCAGATCAATGACGTAGCCGGTGGCGGCGATCAGGACGTCGAAATCTTCCGCCGTGCCGTCAACGAAATGCAGCGTCTTTCCATCAATGCGCTGAATGCCCTGTTTCACGGCAATGCGGTTGTAGGTGATATCCGTGACGATCGTGCCATTTGAGGTCACGTGGGCCCGCGTGTCGAGCGGCTTGAAGCCCAACTTCGTCATCGAGCCGTGAACCAGATAGGTCAGCATGCCGATCAACTTGCGCCGCAGCCAGACGGGTATCCAGGGCCGCTGGATTTTTCGCGTGATGTCCGTAAACGGAATGCCGCAGAACAGTTTCGGCAAGATCACGACGCCGGATCGGGCAACCAAGACGCAGCGTTCAGCGGTGGAACACACATCGGTGGCCATGTCGCAGGCCGAATTGCCGACGCCGATGACACAGATGCGTTTGCCGACGAACGGTTCCGGTGCCCTGTAGTCGTGGCCATGCACGTAGTCGCCGGCAAAGTCGTCTTTGAACATGGGCACGTGCAGGGGCGTTGTCAGATGTCCGCTGGCGACAACCACGGCGCCGAAGGCCTCGGTGGTGCCGTTCTCCAATTCGATCTCCCAGCTGGCCGCCTCACCGGCGTTTGGATCAAATGCCGGGCGCAGATCGACGACGCGTGATTGAAACCGGATCATCCGGACCAAATCGAAATGTTCGGTGTATTTTTTGAGATAGTTGTGCATATCCACGTGATCGGGAAAGGCCTGGACGCCGGGATCGAAATCCAGGTCATGGAACCGCGTGACGCCGCGCGACGTATTAATGTGCAGCGTGCGGTAGGCCGATGATCTGTCGTTGTCATTCATGAAGCACCACAGACCGCCGATCTGGGTGCCGATCTCAAAAATGGTGACGTCCATGCCGGCGGCGCTCAAATATTTGGCGGCGCACAGCCCGCAGGCCCCGGCGCCGATGACGGCGATGCGTTTTTGCGGAGGGTTCATCGTCATTGGGGCTTCGTACCCTTCAAAAGAATGCGGTGAAACTCACGCCGTTGGTTGACGTCGAAGTCCGTGTTGGCGCGGTGCATGGTACAGCGATTATCCCATATGACGACATCCCCCAACTGCCATTTGTAGCGATATTGAAAGCGTTCCTCAAAGGCGAAAGCATACACTTCATCCAATAGGGCATCGCTGTCCGCCTCACTCATGCCTTCCACATGATCGATGCGATTGGGGTTGATGTAGAGCGACGCGATCCCGGTTTCGGGATGCGTCCTGATCAATGGATGAGAGACGTCCGGGGTCGCGGTCTGCTCATCGGCGGTACGCACCGCCACCTTGGCCCGACCCCGTCGGCTCAGGTATTTGTGGACGGCGCGGCGCCCTGTAATGCGGCGGCGCAAAGGGCCGGGCATCGCTTCCAAAACCGCCTGGCAATTGATAAATCCCGTATCCCCGCCGGACGACGGCAGGGCACGGGCATGGAGCAGCGTCGCCTTGGCCGGCACCGCGAAATAGGAATCGTCGGTATGCCAATAGGTGGCGCGGACGTGCGGTTTTCCATTTCCCATCTTGTTGAAATTGGAAATGATCGTGATTTCCGGCTGGTCTTCCAATCTGTAGTCGGCCAGCAGTTGAACCTGCGGATCGCCGAAAATCCTGCCGACCGTCAAATACTGTTGCGGTGTCAGGTTTTGGCCCCTGATGCCAAGCACACCGTTTTCCAAAAACGCCTTGTAGAGCAGTTGGGCCGTCGGCACATCCGGTTCACGCCGAAGGTCGACGCCGGTGACAACGGTTCCCATCACGGCACCGCTGTTTTCAAAATGCACGTTCATCCGCCACACCTTCCATCGGCCCTGTCGCTGTTCGAAAAATTTGCGACGGCGCAAAGCACCTCCGTGCATCTATCGCCTCAGACGATACAGGCCTCGGACCGTAATTTCAGGTGTTCATTTGTCTTCGACCCGAGAGTGTTTTTAGAAACGTTAAATTGTATCAAAGGTTTATTAATTTTTGCGTGTATAAATTTGAACTGGCTATCTCATAATTGTGGCATTTTGGAGAACGCTATGGACACCATGGTCAATCATTTGGACCTCGCACGGTACGTTTCCGAGATCGATGCAATCGCCATCGACAACGGCATACAATTGGAGTTATGCAAGGATTTCCGGGAGTTCCGGGACATCCGAAACGCCTTCACCGACCGGCCACCGATACCACCGATTTTTGACCCGAACTTCACCGACATCGGACCGGGAAACGGGTTCTGGATCAAGGGCACGAACCAGGAAGGGGAAATCGTCCATTTGCAGGCGACCCGGCGCAACGACATCAATGGCATCAGCCTTGCCGAACATCTTCATGAACTTCGCCAGCTTTATAAATTACCGGGCCTGAACCGCGACCTCGATCGCGCTTCCTATGCCGCGCCGGCGACAAAAACCATATCGGGCACGGTCTGCTATCACGGAGAAATCTGGCTGAAAGGCGGACCCGACGGATACCGGGGACAAGGCCTGGCCAGTCTTCTGCCACGCATGCTGCTAGCCTTGGCACTTGCCGAATGGACGCCCGACTACGTGTTCGGGTTCGTCCCGACACCGATCGCCCACAAGGGGGTTTTGGCCCAATACGGCTACATGCACGTCCAGCCCGGCGGCATACTGTGGTCGGGCATCGACGATGAGGCGCTGGTCAACAAATGGCTGGCATGGCTAAGCCGCGAAGAACTGATCTATCTCATGCGGTTTTCGCCCGCAGCGGAATCCGGACCTGCGGTGTCCGAGCCGCCATACAAAGAACCAAAGGCTCGCCACGATCACCTCTCGCCGGAAGCAATAGGCGCTGGTAGGTAACCCATTCCGAGGTGTCCGTGTGGCGGGTAATGCGCGCCCGAATGTGGTCCAGTCTTGGTTCGGCGGTGCGCAAAACGTCACCGTAGGGGCCTGTCAACACGTCGCTATAGGGGTCGCGTTCGACACCACGCCCGCAGGTCTTGCCAAGCACATCGGAGGCCCAATCGTGGCCTTTGAACCGGGTCAAGGCCGCCTGGGCGCCAAGGAAACCATAGATCAGATCGTCTTCGGATGGCGTCGGCGTGAACACCAGAACCCGTTGATTATACGGCGTAAACGGCGTTTCCGAACGCAACGAGAAACGGCCGCCGGATTCCTCCCATGCATTGAGCACGGCCTGGATCGTCGGAACATCGGTTTTCCCGTCACTGATCGATACCTGACGAACGAACGGCTTCGGGATCGGGATGGTGTCGCGGTAAGCCATGGCATCGTCAAGACAAGCCCGGGCTTCTTCGGGGCTCGAAAATCGAAGTCGTTCCCAGGCACCGAAATAATATTCAAGGACGATCCGCGGTGTGGTCGTCAGCCCGCCAAGGAAATCTTTGATCGCCAACAAAGTATCGGGCATGACGTGCTGGACACTCCATCGTACCTGGATACGGTTTGACGCAAGTTTGATATTGGCCATGCCCAAATGGAAAAGCGCGCCACATTCCGCAATGTGGCGCGATTCCGAATCACCGCTCGATGCGATCAGATTTAGATACCCACCGCCTCTCCAGGCACCATCGTCATCCACCCACCATTCACCGATGGGAACAGTGCCTTCACTTGACGTGTCGTTTCGTCCACTCATCATTCGATGAGTATAGAGTATTTAAGCGGATTTTGCGTAAGATCTTACGAGCCGCAGAAAATGCGTTTTCACGTCATCATCGCGGATCTCATCAATTTCCTTGGCCAGCTTGATCGCCCGCGAACTCAGCGCCGGTTCCGGCTCGTTCTTGCCGCCGCGGCTCAACCCATCAAAGAAGTACGCGACCGTCACGTCCAACACCGTGCAGATGTCCCAAAGCCGGCTTGAACCAATCCGGTTTGTGCCCTTTTCATATTTCTGCACTTGTTGAAAACTGACACCGAGGGCATTGCCAAGGTCAGTTTGAGTCATGCCCTTGGCAAGCCGGGCTTCGCGAAGACGCCGTCCGACATGTACGTCTGTTGCATGTGCCATGTATATTCATCTCCCATACTGAAAAAATCTCGTGACGCTCATTATCTCCTGCTTACCTTGCGTCATCCTTGCAGATCGCAATTCAAGCGAAAGGTGAGCTATTTTAGCCGCTTCAGCGCTAAGAATCTATGAGCTGTCATACCTATTCACTTTGCCAACACGTGAAATTGATATGAACACGAAAAAGACCGCCGATACCACCCATAAGATGTTTCAAAAAATGTCTGTCCGGCGGCATATGGATATGGGACTGCGAAAACCCTCAGCCATCCGGGTGGCAAGCCAACCTCACAAGGCGCGGCGCGCCTGCTGTAGGCCGCTCATTTGTTGTCGATGAGGGCGATCCATTCCTCCTCGGAAAAGACGGCAATGCCCAGCTCTTCGGCCTTCTTGAGCTTCGATCCCGCACCCGGGCCGGCGATTAGGATGTCGGTTTTTTTGGATACTGAACCCGCGACCTTGGCGCCCAGCTCTTCGGCCCGGGCCTTGGCCTCGCTGCGGCCGATGGTTTCGAGTTTTCCGGTAAATACCACGGTTTTCCCGGAAACCGGCGAATCGGTGACATCGGGCACCTCGAAGGGCATGACGGAGACATATTGTTCCAGATCCTCAAGAATTCCGCGATTTTGATCCTGCGCGAAAAAGCCGACGATCTCATCGGCCACGCCCGGGCCAACCCCGTCAATATCGACCAAATCTCCGTAGGCTTCCGATTCCGGGTCCTGCGCCTGCTTCATCGCGTTCGTCCAACTGGCCATGTCGCCGTATTGTTTGGCCATCAGCCGGGCTGTCGCCTGACCGACCTGACGAATACCGAGGGCAAAAATGAACCGCGGCATTTCAATCTCGGCGCGTTCGTTGAGCGCCGTGATCAAGTTCTCAACGGACTTCTCGCCCCACCCTTCCCGGCCGGCAAGATCGTCGCGCCGCTCACGCAGCCGGAAAATATCGGCCGGCGTGCGCACCATTTCATCGGTCCAGAAGTTCTCGATGTGGCTGCCGCCAAGGCCTTCAATGTCGAAAGCGTCCTTTGAGACGAAGTGTTTGAGGCGCTCCACTGCCTGGGCCGGGCATATCATGCCGCCCGTGCAACGCCGTGCCGCTTCGCCGTCCTGGCGCATGGCGGGACTGCCGCATTCTGGGCACGTGTCGGGAAAGACAAACGGTACGCTGTCGGGCGGTCTCTTGGCGGCAATGGCCTCGACAACCTGCGGGATCACATCGCCGGCGCGCTGGATCACCACCCAGTCGCCTTCGCGCACATCCTTGCGGCCGATTTCGTCTTCGTTGTGCAAGGTCGCCCGCGACACGACAACGCCGCCGACGGTCACCGGCTGCAAATTGGCAACCGGCGTCAAGGCGCCGGTCCGTCCGACCTGAATGGTGATCCGGTCGAGGCGCGTTTCCGCCTTTTCGGCCGGGAACTTATGGGCCACCGCCCAGCGCGGCGCACGGCTCACAAACCCCAGGCGTTCCTGCCAATCGAGGCGGTCGACCTTGTAGACGATCCCGTCGATATCATAGGGCAGGTCGGGGCGAAGCGCGGTCATCTCAGCGAAATAGGCAAGAAGCTCATCACTGCCGGTGCACAAGCGTGCGGGTTCATTTAACTGGAACCCCCACCTGCCAATGTTTTCGCGGGCATGCCACAGTGTGTCGCCTAGGGCTGCCGACGTTTCACCCCAAGCATAGCCGAAAAATCGCAACGGCCGGGCGGCGGTGACGGACGAATCCAGTTGGCGTAACGATCCGGCAGCCGCGTTCCGGGGATTTGCAAATACCTTCTGTTCGGCCGCTTCCTGGCGTTCATTGAGGCGGCGGAAGTCATCCTTGGACATGTATACTTCACCGCGAATCTCCAAAACATCCGGGGCATCAGCGGGCAACTCGGCGGGAATGTCGGAGATGGTCATGACGTTTCTCGTCACGTCCTCACCGACCGCGCCGTCGCCACGGGTGACCGCGTATTTGAGGCGCCGGCCCTCGTAGCGCACCGACAGGGAAAGGCCGTCGATCTTCGGTTCCGCCGCGACGGCCACGATCTCCGTATCGGGCAGGGTCAAATAACGCCTGACGCGATCAATGAAATCCCTGACATCGTCGGCGGAAAAGGCGTTGCCCAGCGACAACATGGGCCGCGCGTGGGTGATTTTGGAGAACCCTTCGCGGACGGTGGCGCCAACTTTTGTTGACGGGCTGTCGGGCCGCACAAGTTCGGGGAACCGGGCCTCAATCGCCTCGTTGCGCCGGCGCAACGCGTCATAGTCGCCGTCCGATATGAGCGGCGAATCGTTTTGATGATAAGCCGTATCGTGCTTGGCGACCTCGATAGCCAAGCGCTCCAGTTCCGCGGCGGCTTCAATAGGTAACATCTGATCAACGGGAACGCTTGGCTTCACCGGCCTCACCCCTGCCCTCCGGCGAGAAGGCTATCGGCGGCGGCGCGCGCTTCGTCGGTGATCTGGGCACCGGCCAACATGCGCGCGATCTCCTCCTGGCGGGCCCTGGCATCCAAGGGCTCAACCGTCGTCCAGACGCGGTCGTCGTTTTTGTCATCGTTCGCGGTCTCGGACTTGGTCACTCGCCAATGGTGCTGTCCCTTGGCCGCCACTTGGGGCGAATGGGTGACAACCAGCACCTGTGAGCTGTCGCCGAGCAAGGCCAGTCGATCGCCAACCGCCGATGCGACGGCACCGCCAATGCCGGCGTCCACTTCGTCGAAGATCAGCGTCGGCACCGTATCGGACGCCGCCAGCACGGCTTTCAGGGCCAACATGAACCGCGCCAATTCACCGCCCGAAGCGATCTTATTGATCGGCCCCGGTGCCGTGTCGGGATTGGTGGCAACCAGGAACGCCACGCGGTTCGCCCCGTGCGGCCCCCAGTCGGCTTCATCGAGCGGCCGGATGTCGGTTTCGAACCGGGCCTTCTCAAGCTTCAGACCGGCCAATTCCTGGGCGACGGCGGCATCAATTCGAACCGCCGCGTCGCGCCGCCGCGCGCTGAGGTCTTCGGCCGCGGATATGTACTCCCGCCGCACCGTTTTCACTTCATTTTCCAGAGCGGCGATCCGGGCGGCGCTGTCTTCGACGGCCGACAGGCGTTGGCGAAAGGTTTCGGCCAGATCGGCAAGATCGTCGACCTCGACGTGATGTTTTCGGGCAACCGCCCGGAGTGCAAACAGACGTTCCTCGGCGGCTTCCAATTCGGCCGGATCGACATGCAGGTCACTATGCAGGCGTTCCAACAATCCGACACCCTCGGCAATCTCATTGAGACCCCGCTCCAAGGTGCCAATGGCATCGCCCAACCGGCCTTCCGCCATTTCAGAAACTTGCTCAAGGGCCCGCTTGGCGTTTTGTATCCGGGCTTCGGTTCCGTCGCCACTGATCAGATGTTCCTGGGCCTCGGACAATGCGGCAATAAGCTTTTCCCCGTGCATCATGATTTTGCGTTTTTCCGCAAGGGCCGAATCTTCGCCGGCTTTTGGGTTGAGGGCGGTCAATTCGTCGACGGAGAAGCGCAGGAATTCTTCATCACGCTGCGCGTCGGCAGCCGCTTCAACGGCCGCAAGATGGCGCTGAATGGCGTCACGCCACGCCCCATAAGCCGCGTCAACGCGTTTACCGATCTTGCTGTAACCGCCGAACGCATCAAGCAGCGGCCGGTGGCTTTCCGGACGCATCAGCCGTTGGCTGTCGAACTGGCCGTGGACTTCGACCAATTGGCCGCCGATGTCGCTCAATAGGCCGACACTGATGGCCTGATCATTGGCGAAGGCACGCGACCGGCCATCGGCGCCAAGAACCCGGCGCAGGATCAGCGGCTCACCCGTTGTATCGACGCCTTGCGCCGCCAACTGCAGGCGCACGGGATGGTCATCGGCAATTTCGAAAGCGGCGCTGACGCTGGCCCGTTCCGTGCCCTGTCGCACCAACCGTGCTTCGGCACGGACACCGACCGCCAATCCGAGGGCATCCAGAAGGATCGACTTCCCGGCCCCGGTTTCGCCAGTGAATACACCCAACCCGGATTGAAATTCAAGGTCCAGGCGGTCGATCAATACGACATCACGGATCGATAGGCTGGAGAGCATGATTCACCAATCTGACACGTCGCATCATTTCCAAATCTTCCACCAGGGCGCTTCTTCCTTGTTGACCGGTACTGTCTTGCTGACCGGCGCTTTTTCCTTGGCGACCGTCTCTTCCTCGCCTTTCCATACCTTCCACCAGGGGACATCTTCCTTGGTGACCCGGACTTTCTTGCCTTCGACAATTTCGTAGGAGTCGATATACCATTCGCTGCCCGGAAAATTATGCCCCAGAACAGCCGCGGTTTTACGGGCTTCGTCCGAGATGCCAAGCGAAAGATAGGCTTCCGTCAACCGGTGCAGGGCCTCCGGGACATGGGTCGTGGTCTGATAGTTCTCGACCACATTCCGGAACCGGTTGATGGCGGCAAGATATTGGTGCCGCGTGTGGTAATAGCGCCCGATCTCCATTTCCTTGCCGGCCAAATGGTCGTGGGCCAGATCCATTTTCACTTTTGCGTCACGGGCGTATTTGGACTGCGGGAACCGGGCAACCAGTTCCTTGAAGGAATTCAGGGCAAGCTCGGTGATCTTCTGGTCCCGGGCCACGTCCGATATCTGTTCGTAATAACTCAACCCCTTCAGATACATGGCATAGGCGACATCGCGGTTCGATGGGTGCAACTGGATAAACCGGTCGAGGCCCAGAATGGCGTCGTCATATCTGTTGCCCAGATAATAGGCATACGCCGACATCAGCTGCGCCTTCGTCGCCCAGGCGGAATAGGGGTGTTGACGTTCCACCTCGTCGAACGATTCGACGGCGTCCGAATAAAATCGCGCCTGCATGTGATCGATCGCTTCGTTGTAAAGATTCTCAACGGGCCGTTCGACGTATTCCTTTTTCTTTGTGCTGCATCCACTGATCGCAAGGACCATCAGCAGAACACCAACCAGCGCCGTAGAACGACGGTATATGGCAATCGACGGGTAATTTTTCGGGCGACGAATGAACATTGTTAGGTGATGTTTCCAGGGCTGTCCGTGCGGTCATGCACAGACAGTATACTACGGCCCGGCGTGTCTCTTACAAGGCCGCGATAAGCGGTCGCCAAAGGTGGCCGAAAAAGAAAATGCGCCCGCTTGGGGCGCACCGTCAAAAATTCCGTCCTTACGGATCAGAGCGCCGCGGATTCTGCCACCAGACCGCCGTCAACCGCCGTTGCCACCTCTGACCGACGCAGCACATCCAGTTCCCAGGCGTCGTCATCGGCAAACAATGCCTTCAACAAGGCATTATTCACGGCATGCCCTGAGCGAAGACCACTGAACTGACCGACAATATAGCCGCCCGCCAGAAACATATCGCCAACCGCGTCGAGCATTTTATGACGAACAAATTCATCGTCATAGCGCAGGCCTTCGTCATTCATAATGCCATCGCCGCTGACAACGATCGCATTGTCCAATGAGCCGCCCTTGGCCAACCCGGCGGCCCGCATTTGTTCAACTTCATGCAAGAAACCGAAGGTTCTCGCGCGGGCCAATTCCTTACAGAACGAACCATTGACCAAGCCCATGGACAGCGCCTGACTGGAAACAACGTCACTGTCGAAATCGATGGCCACATCCAGGGTCGGGAAATCGCTGGGTTTCAAAGCCGCCTCGCCACCGCCGATCACCACATTGATCGTTTTCAGCACGCGAATGACGCGCCTTGGCGCTGCCAATTCAATAACCCCGGCACCTTCGATAAGCATCACGAAGGGCTCGGAACTGCCGTCCATGATCGGCACTTCAGGGCCATTAAGCTCAACCAGCGCATTATCAATACCGCAGCCGGCAAGGGCCGCCATGAGATGCTCGATGGTGCCGACGCTGACGCCATCAGGGTTTCCGATGGTCGTACACAGGCGCGTATCGACGACCCGGTCCCAGGTTGCCGGTATACGTGCGTCACCTTCGCGCACATCCGTACGAACGAAAACGATGCCGCTATCGGCATCCGCCGGTTTTAACGTCAGGGAAATCTCGGCGCCGGAATGCAGCGCGACACCGGCACATGAAGTCGAATTTTTCAGGGTCCGCTGGCGAACCACTGCGCGTACTTCGTCAAGGTCGCCTTGAGTGGCTTGACGGCCACTTTGGTCCAAAGAAATCCCCATCTGCCCTTTTCCGTTGCCGTTCGGCTTGTTGTCTCGTTTCACGGTATACTTTTCCGCTTTATCATTCGTTAAAGGTGGCCAAATACTTCGTTCCTAAATGCCCCCTCGGCGCCCCATATGGAACTCAGGATTAACACGCAAAAAACGTGGGGCTCCGAAAGAGTGTTTAACAACTCCCCCAGAGCCCCACAAATCACACTTTGTTTCCGATTGTTACCTTTTCGATCAAGCCTTTAGAAATCGGAAATCAGTTTGCCTGACGGCGCAGAAACGCCGGAATATCAAGCAGATCGTCGTCTTCGTCCGCCGCCTCGGGTTGGCTCACCGCTTCCGGCTCCGGCATCTCTTCGGGCATCACGGCGGTGGCGGTCGCGGCGGCCGCGGCGGCCGGCGGAACGACGTCATTCGTCGTCACGGGCCGGGGCGCGTCGTGGCCCGCAGCCGCATGGGCGGCCGGTGTACGAAAGTCCGCCTTTTCAATGACTTCGGCGGCACCGACAGGCCGTTCGGCCGGCGTTTCCGGGGCGACGCGGCTGATCGCCGCCCGCCCGGTCCGCGTTACCCGTTCGAAAAGACTGGGCTTGATGTCCGCATCGGGGCCGGCCGGCGGCATATCCTCTGCGGCCGCCGGATCGACGTCTCCCGTCATGGCGGCGGCTGCAAAGGTATCGGGTTCAAGGCGCTCTTCATCGATCTCCGGCGTCCTTGGGACCGGCGGGATGAAGGCATCGTCCGATTCGGCGCGCGGCATGGCCGGCGGCGGCGGTGCGGCGGCAACCTCCGGAACCGTTGCGGGCTGTTCAACGACCTCTTCGTCTTCGAGGTGTTGATCGGCTTCCGCCTCGGCGACAGAACCGGCCTCCGATTCGGTCTCAGATGTGTCCGGAGCCGCCGATTCAGGCGCCGCCGTTTCCGATTCCGATTCAGAACCCGACTGGGCTTCGCGGACCAGGCGCGCCAGAGGCGATTCCGGTTCCTCTGATACCGGCAATATGGCTTGCGGTTTTTCGACCGGCAGTTCCGGCACCGCGTCGTCGGCAGTTGGCTCGGGTTCGGCTAACACAGGTTGCGCCGGGGCGATATTGTCGGTCACCCGAAGCATGACCGGCTGTGGCATGGCGCCGGCCACGGCATCGATCCCGGTGGCAACGACGGAGACCCGCATCTTGCCCTGCAGATCGTTGTCGAAGGCCGAGCCGATGATGATGTAGGCGTCCTGATCGACTTCGGCGCGAATTCGCGACGCCGCTTCGTCGACTTCGAACAACGTGATGTCGGGGCCGCCGGTGATATTGATCAAAACACCCTTGGCGCCCTTCATGGAGGTGTCGTCCAAGAGCGGATTGGCGATCGCCGCTTCGGCGGCATCCAAGGCGCGCCGTTCGCCTTCCGCCTCGCCGGTGCCCATCATGGCCTTGCCCATTTCGCTCATGACGGAGCGGATATCGGCGAAGTCCAGGTTAATCAGGCCCGGCATGACCATCAGGTCCGTGACACCGCGGACACCCGAATAAAGAACCTCGTCGGCCATGGCGAAGGCATCGGCGAAGGTGGTGTTTTCCGTCGCCACCCGGAACAGATTCTGGTTGGGAATGATAATCAGGGTGTCGACATATTGTTCGAGATCCTCAATCCCCGCCTCCGCCAACCGCATGCGGTGGGCGCCTTCGAACTGGAAGGGTTTGGTCACCACGGCGACCGTCAGAATGCCGGCCTCCTTGGCGGCCCGGGCAATGGCCGGGGCGGCGCCGGTTCCCGTGCCGCCGCCCATACCGGCGGCGATGAACGCCATGTGCGAACCGCTGAGCGATGCCAGCACTTCGTCAATGGCTTCTTCCGCTGCGGCGCGGCCAACCTCGGGCTGTGATCCAGCCCCCAGTCCCTGGGTCAGACCGGCCCCCAATTGAATGCGGCTTTCGGCGTTGGAATGCTCCAGGGCCTGGGCATCCGTGTTGGCGACGACGAAGTCGACGCCTTCCAGTTCGCGCCGGATCATGTTGTTGACGGCATTTCCGCCGGCACCGCCGACACCGATAACCGTCAGCTTCGGTTTTAGCTCAGGGATCGCGGCACCTGCCGGAACGCTTAAATTGATACTCATGTTGACCTCCTTCTATGAACTAATGTTGTTCAGTGATTGATACGGACCGGCGCGCACCGGCCGCTGACGATTGACGCCCACCGGACGTCTTGAATTGGCAAACGAATTGGATGGGTTGGATCATGATTTTAAAAATTCTCCCGTAGCCATTGGCCGATACGGCCCATGCGTCCGGCCGGCTGAACGCCGGACCGAAGTTCCGTGTCGGCTTCCTCCGTGCGATGGCCGAAGCCGTATTTAAGAAGCCCCATGCAGGTCGCAAAGGTCGGCCCCGCGGCGGCATTGGGCATCCCGTCCATGGGCAACGGCCGGCCCAACCGGACCTGTTTGTCCAGGATACGGCCGGCGACCTCGGCGGCGCCGGCCAATTGGCTGGCACCGCCGGTCAGGACCAGGCCTCGGCCGGCGACCTTGTCGAACCCGGATGCCGCCAACCGGTCGCGCAATTGTTCGAAAATTTCCTCGATCCGTGGACGCACAATGCCGACCAGCATCGACCGCGGCACCGTGTTGCCGTCGTCAGGCGCATCTTCGCCCATTCCAGGCACTTGAATGAGCTGCTGGTCGTCGCTGGCTGACGGCAAGGCGTTGGCGTACAGCGTCTTCATGCGCTCCGCATGGATCAAGGGTGTCACCAAACCGCGCGAGATGTCGTTGGTCACGTGTTCGCCGCCCAACGCCAGGATATCCGTGTGCACCAGTTCGCCATCGAAAAATACCGCCGCCGATGTCGTCCCGCCGCCCATGTCGATGCAGGTGACGCCCATCTTCTTCTCATCGTCGCTGAGGCATCCAAGGGCCGAGGCATAAGGCGAAATGACGATATCTTCGATCTCCAGATGACATCGCGAAACAGCGGTTTCGAGATTGCGCAAGGGACCGCGAAGGGCCGTGACAATGTGGGTGTTGACCCCCAGGCGTTCACCAAACAAACCGCGCGGATCGATCACGCCGCGGCTGCCATCGACCGTATAGCCGACCGGAATCGTGTGGATGAATTCGCGGTCCTCGCTTTTCTCGCCGGTCATGTTCGCGGGGTCGAGAACGCGGCGGATGTCGGCGCCGCTGATTTCGTGGCCGGCAATGGAAATCTCATAGGCAATGAGGCGCGAGCGTTGCCGGCCGCCGCTCAGGTTAACGACGACCTTGTCGATATTATCGCCGGCCATCTGCTCGGCCGCTTCGACAACGACGCGGATCGACGCTTCGGCCTGATCGAGATCGGTGACAGTGCCCTTCTTCAAGCCTTGCGATACCTGGTGCCCGACACCCAACACGCGCGGCTTGTTCTTGGCGTTGGTGCCGCCGTCCAGGCCGGCGATCAGGCAACAAACCTTGGTCGTGCCGACGTCCAGCGCGGCAACGATACCCGTTCTCGACTTCGCCTGTGTTCCGCCGTTCTTCATGTCGGCTTTGTCCTCTTTTCAGGTTTCGGATTGATTAATGCGGAGATCACGTTTTGCGTTCTCCTTTCTTCACCGGTGCACTTGGGCGCGGCGCCTTGCGGACGATCAGGCGGTCCGGAAGGCGCAGATCGAGGACCTGCACGTCTCTTTCCAAAACCCGGTGGACGCGCTCATATTCGGCCAGGCGGGCCCAGGCCCCCCTGGCATCCTTTTCCGGCAACCGAACGTCGATGTTGCCGGTCAGGCGAAGGTTCCAGCGCCGCCCGCCGACCCACACGGCGGCTTTCACAAGCGGCATCAGTTCCGGTTCATGGCCAAGGGTTTCGAGCAGGCCCGCGGCTTGGCCGGGCGCCCCTTCGCCGACCACCACAACCAGGTCGGCAAATCGCTCCAAGCCTTCGCGCAAGATGATTTCGCCGTCATGGTCGATCAGCGCGAAGGTGCCCTTGTTTTGCCAAAGCGCCAGCGGTTGGCGTTCCTCGACGTCCAGAAGCACCGTGTCGGGCAGCATGCGTTCGACCCGGGCGCGCCGCACCCAAGGCAGCCGCTCAACCCGCTTTTTGGCCAACTGAATATCGAAGGCCAGGATCGGCGCGCCCCGTGACAGGCGGATCGCCTTCAACAGTTCGGCGCGCGGTGTTTCCTGTCGGCCGACGACAAGAATTTCCTCGACCCGGAACCCAAGGCGTACGGACGCGGCGATCAAATGCCATTTGGATTTCGCCACGGCGCGCTCCAATTGGCCGGTACTCACCGACCACCAGGCGCCGCCGGTGCCGAGGATGATCAACAGGCTGACCAACGCCGCGGTCACCCGGCCGCGGGTGAAGATGGTCCGAACCCGGCGGCGCGGTTTGCCGCTGACAGGCGTGATCTCGGTATCGCCTTTATTGTGTCTGCTCATGAATCGCACTCCGCGTTGTCGATCATCCAAACCACCAGTTCCTGGAAGGACATGCCCACGTGCGCCGCCTGTTCGGGCACCAGGGAGGTCGGCGTCATGCCCGGCTGTGTATTGACTTCCAGCATGTACAGCTGGCGGCCGTCGTAGCGAAAATCAGCCCGCGAAACGCCCCGGCATCCCAACGCCTGATGGGCACTGAGCGCGTAGGCCATGGCCTCATCGGCAAGCGCCGCGGGGATGTCCGCCGGCACCATATGGGTTGATCCGCCGTCGACGTATTTCGCGTCGTAGTCATAAAACCCGCGCGCCGTGGTAATCTCCGTCACCGCCAGCGGCCGCTCACCCATGACGGCCACCGTCAGTTCGCGTCCTTCGATGTATTCCTCAACCATCACCGCGCCGCCGAAGGGCCAGCCGCTTTCCCCGAACAGCGGTTCGTTGCCGCCTTCGCGGACGATATGGACACCGACACTGGAGCCTTCGTTGGACGGCTTGATGACATAGGGCGCCGCCATCACGCCGCCGGCCATGATCTCGCTCTGGCGGGCAATGATGTGCTTGGCGACCGGAATGCCGGCGGCCGCGAACAATCGCTTGGCCATGGGTTTGTCCATGGCCGCGGCCGACGCCAACAGGCCCGAATGGGTATAGGGAATGGCCAGAATATCGAGCAGGCCCTGGACGCAACCGTCCTCCCCATAGCGCCCATGCAGTGCGTTGAAGATGGCGTCCGGCTTCGGATAGAGCCGGGTCATCAGGGCGCCCATGTCGCGCTGCACATCAATCGGCGTGACATCGAAGCCGGCGTCTTGCAGGGCCTTCGCACAGGCCGCGCCGGAGACCAGGGAAACTTCGCGTTCCGCCGACCAGCCGCCCATCAGTACCGCCACATGCCGGGTCATGATGTGACCTCCCGCACGGTTGGTCCGGCCGGATCGCCAAGCCGGCGGATTTCCCACTCCAGGGCAACACCGGCATGCTTTTGGACCCGGCGGCGGACCTCTTCACCCAAGGCCTCGATATCGGCCGCCGTGGCGGCGCCGTCGTTGACCAGGAAGTTGCAGTGCTGTTCGGAGACCACGGCGCCGCCACGGCGCAACCCGCGGCACCCGGCGGCATCAATCAATTCCCAGGCGGCGGCGCCATCGGGGTTCTTGAAGGTCGAACCGCCGGTTGGCGTGCGCACCGGCTGACTGATCTCGCGCGCCGCTTGTATGTCGTCCATGCGTTCGGTGATTTCCGCCGCGCCGCCGGGCACGCCCCGCAGCTCAACCGAGACGACGATATGATCGCCAGTAAGGGCCGAGCGCCGGTAGCCGAAATCCATCCCTTGCAGGTCGAAAATGTGATGCACGCCGCGCCGGTCAATGGACCGACACGCGATGAAGACGTCCTTCATTTCGCGTTCATAGGCGCCGGCGTTCATGAACACGGCGCCGCCGGCCGTGCCGGGAATGCCGGCCAGAAACTCAAGCCCGGCCAAACCCTGATCACGGGCCGCGCGGGCAATGGTCAGGTCGGCCGCGGCGGCGCCGGCAACGACCACATGGCCGTCGACGTGTATGCCGGCAAACGGCCGCCCCAATCGCACGACGACGCCGCGCAGGCCGCCATCGCGGACTAACATGTTCGACGCGTTGCCCATGACCATGACCGGCACATCGACCGGACAATCGGCAAGGAAGGCCGCCAGGTCATCCTCATCGGCGGGTCGGAACAATACTTCCGCGGGTCCGCCCACCTTGAACCAGGTAAAGCGGCCAAGCGGCACCTCGACCTCGAGGCGTCCGCGGACGGCGGGCAGGCGTTCAATCAACGGCCGGGCGGTCCATTCAGCCGGCATCATTCGCGGCCCCCTTTCGACCGTTGCACAGCGCTTCCAGTTGCCCGGGCAAGTCATGGGCCCAGGCCGTGATGTTGCCGGCACCAAGACAAACAACCATGTCACCGGCGGCAGACAGCCGATCAATGGCGCCGGCAAGGGCGTCTGGTCCGTCCAGTGCCTCCGCCGCCCGGTGGCCGTGATGACGCAGCCCTTCGACCAGGGCGTCCTGATCGGCGCCGGCGATGGGGCTTTCGCCGGCGGCATAGACATCGGCGACAACCACCGCGTCGGCATCGTTGAAACACGTGCAGAAATCTTCAAACAGATCGCGCAGCCGGGTGAACCGGTGCGGCTGCACGACGGCGATCACTTTGCCCCGCGTTGCCCCCCGGGCCGCTTTGAGGACCGCCGTGATCTCCACGGGGTGATGGCCGTAATCATCGATAATGGTGACCCCGCCGACCTCGCCGACGTGGGTAAAGCGTCGTTTGACGCCTTCGAATTCGGCCAGGGCACGGATGATGACCTCATCATCGAGGTTCATTTCTGCGGCGATGGCGACGGCGGCCAGGGCGTTCTGGGCATTGTGGTCGCCAACCATGGGCAACCGCAGACCATCAATAGTCCGTTCTTTGCCGCTCTTGCGATCCGTGACCACCACGTCGAAACGGGTGCCGCCGGGACCCGGTTGAAGACTAACGGCCCGCACATCGGCTTGTGGGCTGAACCCGTAGGTGATGATCCGGCGGTCGGAGACCCGGGGAATCATCGCCTGGACTTCCGGGTGGTCCACGCAAAGGGCGGCAAATCCGTAAAATGGAATGTTTTCGACAAAGGCGTCGAAGGCTTCGCGCAATTTGTCGAAGGTGCCGTAGTGTTCCATGTGTTCGGGATCAATGTTGGTGACCACAGCGACCGTGGCCGGCAATTTCAGGAAGGTGCCATCCGATTCGTCGGCCTCCGCCACCATCCAGTCGCCGGACCCCAACCGCGCATTGGAGCCCCAGGCATTGATAATGCCGCCGTTGATCACGGTGGGATCCATGCCGGCCGTATCGAGCAGCGAGGCAATGATCGACGTGGTGGTGGTTTTACCGTGCGTCCCGCCGACCGCGATGGACCACTTCAGGCGCATCAGTTCACCCAGCATTTCGGCCCGGCGAACGACCGGGATCAGGCGGTCCCTGGCGGCGATCACTTCCGGGTTGTCGGCGGTGACGGCGGACGACACCACCAGAACCTGGGCGCTGCCCAGGTTCGCCGCGTCATGGCCGACGGCAACGGAAATACCCATGTCGCGCAGGCGCTGGACATTGGCGCCCTCGCCGATGTCACTGCCTTGCACGGCGTAACCCAGCGTATGCAGCACCTCGGCAATACCGCTCATGCCGATGCCGCCGATGCCGACGAAGTGGATGGTGCCGAGATCCAGGGGAAGGCCTCTCATGCGGCTTGCCTCCCATCGCGGGAGCCGCCGCCGTTGGCGCCGTTGGAGATAATGCCGGAAACCATTTCGGCCAGATCGATGGCCGCGTCTGGACGTCCCGCGGCGCGGGCGTTGGCCGCTGTCCGCTGCAGCACGGCGGGAAGGCCGAACAGGGATTCCAGGCGCTTCGTCAGGGCGTCGGCGGTAAAAGCCGTCTCCGCCATCAGCCAGCCGCCGCCGGCCTCGTCGATGGCGTGGGCATTGCCGGCCTGGTGATCGTCGGCGGCATGCGGGTAAGGCACCAAGATGGCCGGCCGGCCGATGGCCGTCAGTTCGGCGACCGTCGAAGCCCCGGCCCGGCCGATGACCAGATGGGCGGCGGCGATGCGCGCCGGCAGATCGGCAAAGAAATCGTTCAACTCAGCGTTAACCCCGCATTCTGCATAGGCCGCCCGAACCCGATCCAGATCCTCGGGCCGGCATTGTTGTGTGATGATGACCCGCCGGCGCAATCCGTCCGCCAGTTGGCTGATGGCGGCCGGCACCACGTCGCTCAAGACCCGCGCGCCTTGCGAACCGCCAACGATCATCAGCTTGACCGGTCCGTCGTCATCCAGGTCC
>Ga0114932_10001763_pt1 | contig 24065 bp, 30 predicted proteins | sample 2SBtaG_2_FD_87286 | JGI IMG/M metagenome (GOLD analysis project Ga0114932, IMG submission 87286) | Deep subsurface microbial communities from Kolumbo volcano to uncover new lineages of life (NeLLi) - 2SBTROV12_ACTIVE470 metaG | ecosystem: Environmental > Aquatic > Marine > Volcanic ...
AAAGCGTTGAAGTATGATCCGTGTTGGTCGTTACCGTCGTGGACAAAGCGTCCCTCCTCGTTATGCGTTAAGGAGTCGACGGTAGCGGCCTTCTTTCTGGGCCATGCCTCATAGGATCTAACGCGCTTCATCGCCCGCTTGAGCGCGAAGCCACGCGCGCAGGCTCTCGAGGCGACCATGGCCGTTGCGGGTCGGCTGGCCGAAGCCACGGAGCAGGGCTTCGACGAGCAGGTCTGCCGACAGGCCATAGACGTGGTCGTCCGCCCACTCGATCGTCGCGTCGTAGTGTACGTAGTCGCCGAGCGGGATTGCAGTGCGCGACCAGCTCTCGGGTCGGACGAGGGTCGAGACGAGCGGCGTGTGGACCGAGGCGACTTCGTCCGGGCTCGCGACGAAGCGCGGTCGCTCGGGGAGCCATCCGACGATGGGTACGAGCCGATGCCGCGAGCCGCTCCACGCGTCGTCGAGGCGGCCGAGGACCTCGACCCCGTCTCTCGGGATCCCGACCTCTTCCTCGGTCTCGCGCAGGGCGCCCTCGACCCAGCTCTCTCCGTCCTCGAGGCGTCCGCCCGGGAACGCCATCATGCCGGGATGGCCGCGGAGGGTCGCCGCGCGCTTCGTCATCAGGACCGCGACGTCGTCTCCCTCCCGCCAGAACGGGAGCAGGACCGCGGATCGCTTGAAGTCCTCCGGGACCGCGTCGTCCGGGAAGGAGAGCACGGAGGCCTCGTCGAGTCCGCGGAGCCGGGATTCGAACGCCTCCGCATCGAAGCCTCCTACTTCGCCCTCGCCGAAGGGATGACCCGAGCGATCCAGCGCCTCGCCGCCGCCATCGCTCAATCCGCCGCTCCCGGCGGATACGCGTCGTGCTGCGGGAGGTCGTCCTCGATCGTGTACCAGGGCGCCTTCGAGGCCACGAAGATGTGCGCCTCGGGCCGCGCACCCGGGTCGTCGTCGAGGGTGCCGACTGCGATGAACTCGAACGTCTCGGCGGCGCCGTGGCGGAAGAAGAGGCTCGAGCCGCAGGTGCCGCAGAAGCCGCGTCGGACGGGCTCGGACGAGTCGTACCACTGGAGGACGTCGTAGCCAGCGACGAGCCGCAGGTGTTCGCGAAGGACGCGGCCGTAGGTCGAGAACGCCGAGCCATGCGCGCGTCGGCACATCGAGCAGTGGCAGTGGTCGATCCCCTCGAGCGGGCCGTCGGTCTCGTACCGGATCGCGCCGCAGAGGCAGCTTCCCTTCGGCATGGTCAACTCCTGTCGCTGGACCGGGGGCTCACGATGGGCTGACGGCTCATTCGAACCCGAGCGCGTCCATGTCGACGAGGTTGCGCAGCTCGCGTTCGTCGCGGAAGCGTTCGAGGTTGTCGAGGAAGAGGTCGAACACGTCGTCCATGTAGCGATCGACGGAGACCGAAGAGTGGGCCGACACGTAGACGTTCGGCAGGTCCCAGAGCGGGCTTCCCGGTTCGAGGGGCTCCGGATCGAACACGTCGAGCACAGCTGCGGCGAGGGCCTCGTCGCGCATGACCCGCGCCAGCTCGACCTCGTCGACGAGGGTGCCGCGGGCGACGTTCACGAGCACCGCGTGTCGCGGTATCGCGGCGAGGGCCTTCGCGTCGATCAGATGGTGGGTCTCGGCGGTGGCCGGCGCCGAGACGATCACGGCGTCGCAGCGCCCGAGCATCTCGTGCAGCCCTTCCGTCGAGAAGAGCTCGTCGACGTCCGGGGACGTGTCGCCCGGTCGTGCGCTCCGCTTCATGCCGAGCGTGTGACACCCGAGCGCGCGCACGCGGCTGGCGACGGCCTTGCCGATTCCGCCGAGGCCGACGATGCCGATCGTCGAGCCGGCGAAGGTCCGGCCGTAGCTCCGCTCGAACGCGTGCTTCTCTTGATAGGCGTCGGCTTCGCGGAAACGCTTCCAGACCTGGAGGAGACGTCCGACGACCCACTCCGACATCGATCCGGCGGAGACCCCCGTGCAGTTCGTCAGCACGACGCGCGATCGGTCGATGCCGGCGTATTCGAACTGCTCGACGCCGGCGCCACAGCCCTGGATCCAGCGCAGGTTCGGCATGCGTTCGGACAGTCGGTCCGGGGTGTGGAGGGTCGTGAGCACGTGGCAGCTGGCGAGCGCGGCTGCGCGCTCTGCGGCCACGCTGGCGGCCCAGGGCGGCGGCTCGGGGTAGGCGTGGCCCGCGGGCTCGACGGCCCAGTCGGCGCCGTCGTCGATCGGGAGGACGACGGGGTCGACGCCGCCCAGGGCGGCGATGCGTTCGATGAACCGCGGCACATGGAAAGGGGGAAAGCCGAGACAGACGCGAAGGGGTTCGCTCATGCGCTCCTCTGTTGGGACGGGGTCACAGACGGGCAGGGCGACGAGTGTGACCCGTTCGCGGTGTGGCATCAAACCGCGTTTCACGAACGGGTTCGGGACACGTGATCACCGGTGTCGGGGTAAGACCCGATCGACACCCGTCATCGTCGGCGGGATGCTGAACCTCGCGCGCCGTCTCCCCGGGCCGCGAAGTTCCCGGGCGAGCCGTCGCCCGAGCCGAACTCGCGAGCCACCAAGAAGACGGGGGAGCATGGGTAAGACCTGCGCCTGGTGTGGAACGGTCCTGCGAACGATCTCGAGGTCCACGATCTCGACGACGAGCCAAGCGCTCTGTCAGGGTTGCCTCGAAGAACTCCAATCGGCACTCTCGACCAACGGCCTGCGCACGAGCGAATCCCAGCCACCCGCGCACTGATCGGCGCCTGATCTCGGGCTCGTCTTCGCGCGCCGTCCAGGCCGCACGCGAGGATGCGTCCCTGTATGAAGTTCTGGCAGTCGATCACCTGGGCCGAGACGGACCAGCTCGTGCCCCTCGCACGCTTCGCCGAGGAGCTCGGGTTCGAGGGCATCATCGGCGCCGATCACGCGCTCTATCCCAAGGAGATGGCGCCCGCCTATCCCTATTCGGACTCGGGCTACCCGCCGCAGACCGCGGAGAGCGAGTACCCGGACATGTGGACGAGCTGCGCCGCGATGGCGGCCGTCACGACGCGGCTGCGCTTCGTCTGCGGGATCTACGTCCTGCCCCTGCGCAACCCGATCGAGGTGGCCAAGCAGGCCGCGACCCTCTCGATCCTGTCTCAGGGTCGCTTCGCGCTCGGCGTCGGCACGGGCTGGATGAAGGAGGAGTTCGACCTCTACGGGGTCGACTTCGCGACGCGCGGACCGCGGATGGACGAGATGATCGAGGTCCTGCGCGGGCTCTGGGGAGGCGACTACTACGCGCACCACGGAGAATTCTTCGACTTCGACCCGATCGTCGTGAGCCCCACCCCGTCCCATCCGATCCCGCCCTATTTCGGGGGGACGGCGCCGGTCGCGCTCCGCCGGACCGCGCGAGACGGCGACGGGTGGATCGGCGCGGGCAATACGCTCGAAGACGCGCCTCGGGTCCTCGCCGAGCTGTCACGCCTGCGTGCCGAGGCGGGGCGAGGCGAACTGCCACTCGACACGCTGGTCGGGCTCTACGGTGAAGTGGGGCTCGACGACTATCGCCGACTCGAAGAGCAGGGCATGACCGCGGGGATCCATCTGCCCTTCTGGTTCGCGTTCGATGGGCCGTCGACGCTCGACGAGAAGAAGAAGCTCATGGACGAATTCGCGGAGCGCGTACTTCGTCACATCTAGTTCGCGCCCCGTTTCTTCTCTGACACGGCGATTCACTCGCGGGTTTTTCTCGCGCAAGTAGCGATTGACGCGAGACGCTGGCACGGAGTTGCGGTACCTTCCGCGGCGCCTCGAGGACCACCCGTTCGCGGGTACCCGAGGCCGAGCCCCGACTGCCATGTTCGCGCGCGCAGCAGGAAGCTCTCCGGTTTGAGCGGACCGGTCGTGATCGAAGCGCGAGGCAGAATCCTGAACATGCTGATCCGCACGCCGCTCCGCCGAGACTTCGTCTCGACCGCCGTGGTCCACGTCTTCGCCGCCGTTGCGCTTTTCGCGGCCGCCTCCGTCCTCGCCGTTGGCGCCGCCCACGCGACGACCTTCGACTTCACCGGAGGCTTCCGCGCGAACGCCCATGGGCTCGTCCTGGCCAATCTCGGTCAGACCACGACCGTGACCCACGAGGGCATCTCGGTCCACATCGAGGCCTTCGACGAGACTCGCCTCGACGGCCGGATCCATCGCTCCTCGAACGGTCTCGGTGTCCGGAGCGATCCGAGCGCGAACGCCGTCGGGCAGAAGGAATCGCTGGTCTTCGAGTTCTCCGGATCGCCCGTCACGATCCAGGGCCTGATCTTCGAGCGCGGGGACGTGCGCGGCCAGCTCGAGCTCTTCATCGACGACGTCTATCACGACACGATCCACTGGACGACCGGCGGCGGAACGCTGGTCGACCACGACCTCGGCACGATCGCGGGCTCCCGCTTCGAGCTGCGCGGTGATCGCCGCAGCTTCCGGGTCGGTCAGCTCGCCGTGAGCTCGGCGGTGCCCGAGCCGTCCGCGGCGCTGCTCTTCGTCGCGGGCACGATCGTCGCGACCCGCCGCACGCGCAGGCGCTAGGCCGGACAGCGGCCTCTTCGTCGCTCCATCCAGCGCCAGCCGACGAGCAGCAGGATGCCGCCGGGCGTCTGGAACGCGGCGAACGCCAAGATCGGCAGCACCGCCTCGAACTCCAGGACCTGCGCGACGAGCACGATCCCGAGGAGCGTGTTCTTCACGATCATCTCGACCGCGATCGTGACGGAGTCGCGCGCCGGGATCCCGAAGAGCAGGGGCACCACTACGCCGATCACCATCGCAGAGCCGGCGAAGGCCGCGGCGGGTGCGAGCGAGACGAGGAACTGACTCGTCTCGATGTCCGGATTGTTGCCGGCGCCGAGCACCGCGCCCAGGACGATCACGATCGCGCCGGGCATCGTGACCCGACGCTCCCAGCGCAGCGCGTTCGGGTTCCGCGCTCGCGCCAGCATCCCGATCGCGACCGGTAGGATCGTCAGCGTGCCGAGCCGGAGCGCTGTGTCGAGAACCGGCATCTCGACCACTGCTCCATCCTGGGATTCGAAGAGCGTGAGTGCGAACTGCACCCAGAGCGGCAGGGTGAAGAGCGTGACCAGCGTGGCGGTCGCGGTCAGGGTGATCGAGAGAGCGGTGTTGCCCTTCGCGAAGTGGACGTACATGTTCGAGAACATGCCGCCCGGGCACGCGGCGACGACGACGATCCCCGCGGCCAGGATCGGCGGAAGCGCGAAGAGCTTCGCCAGGAAGATCCCGACGATCGGCATCGCCACGAGCTGGAGCAGCGTACCGACGACCGTCGCGCGCGGATTCGTCGCCACGCGCCGGAAGTCGTCGGTCACGAGCGCCAGGCCCATGCCGAACATCAACAAGAACATCCCGACGCTCAGGCCGAGATCGATCCAGAGTTGGTTCACGCGGAATCAGCCTTTGAGGAGATCTTTCGCGATCGCGCGAATCTGGATCTCGTCCGTCCCCGCGTAGATCTGCAACACCTTCGCGTCGCGAGCGAACTGCTCGACGACGTATTCGGACATGTAGCCGTTGCCGCCGTAGACCTGGACGGCCTCCATTGCGACCTCGACCGCGGCCCGCGCCGCGTAGAGCTTCATCGCCGACGCCTCCGCGAAGGTCATCGACTTGCCGTGTGCGGCGAGCTCGACCGTGCGGAAGACCAGGTTCTGGAGGTTCATGCGGGCGACCTCCATGCGGGCCAGCTTGTCCTGGATGAGCTGGTACTCGCCGATCGGCCGCTCGAACTGTACGCGCTCCCGCGCGTACTTGAGCGAAAGCTCGAGGCAGCGGTCGACCATCCCGAGGGCCATTGCCGCGACGCCGGAGCGCTCGGTCTGGAACGTGCTCCTGGCGCCCTCGCGTCCGCCGCCGCTCTTCTCGAGCGCCGCTTCGCCGCCGAGCAGCCGGTCCATCCCGACGCGCACGTCCTGGAGAAAGAGCTCCCCGGTCGGGGACGAATGCATGCCCATCTTGCGCAGCGGCGCCGTCTGCTCGAATCCCGGCATCCCGCGGTCGAGAACGAAGTTCAGGATCTTGCGGTCGCGGAGGTCGACGCCTTCTTCCTCGAGCTTGCAGATGAAGACCGTCGTGTCGGCGAACGGTCCGTTCGTGATGAAGGTCTTCGATCCGTTCAGCACGAACTCGTCGCCCTCGCGTCGCGCGGAGCTGCGCATCCCGCCGAAGGCGTCGGAGCCTGAGCCCGGCTCGGTGATCGCCCAGGCGCCGATCTTCTCGAGGGTCAGGATGTCGAGGGCCCAACGCTCCTTCTGCTCGGTCGTCCCCTTCGAGTTGATCGCCGCGGCGGTGAGGCCGGTGCTGACACCGAGGGCGGTCACCATCCCGGGGCAGTAGCGGCAGAGCTCGATGATCGGGATCAGCGTTGCGGCGGCCTGGTCGGCCTTCGCGGCGGGATCCGCCGTGCCCTTCTTCGCGAGCTTCTCGCCCTTCTTCTCGGCTTCGATCTGCTTCTGGAAGCGGGCGCGGGCCATCTCGTCCATGCCGAACGCGCCGTACATCTTGCGCAGCAGGTCGTAGGGCGGAAGGTCGCCGTGTTCCAGGTCTTCGACGTGGGGGGCGATCTCGTTCTCGACGAACTGACGAACCGTGTCGCGGATCATCAGCTGGGACTCGCTCCATTCGTGCATGGGGGTTCCTCGCAAGCGGTAGGCGGTGGAAGGGGGTCGGGCGAGGCCGGAGTCTAGCTGGGTGAGTGCCGCGCGGGGGGACGCGAGTTCCGTTGACGCGGGGGGTCGCTGATTTACGTTCGCCGACCATGGAAATCCGCCAGGTCCTCGCTGCCGACGAAATCGACCTCTCCGATCCGCTCTTCTGGATTCGCCCGCCGGAGGAGCGCGAAGGGGCCTTCGCGACCCTGCGCGCCGAACGCCCGGTGCCCTTCTTCGCGGAGCAGCCCCCGCCGGTCGAGGGTCTGCCCCACGGCCCCGGATATTGGGCGCTCACCCGCCACGCCGACGTCCTCGAAGCGAGCCGGAACGCGCAGGTCTATTGCTCCTCGAAGGGCGCGACCTCGATCGCGGACCTGCCGCCGCAGTTCTCCGAGTTCTTCGGGGGCATGATCAACATGGACGACCCGCGTCACGGGCGACAGCGCCGCATCGTGAGTCGCGGCTTCACGCCGCGCGCGCTCGGCAAGCTCGAGGAGAGCGTCCAGCGTCGCGCCGACGCGATCGTCGACCGCGTGATCGAGCGCGGCGCCTGCGACTTCGTCCAGGACATCGCCGCGCCGCTTCCCCTCGAGATCATCGTCGACATGATGGGCATCCCCGAGAGCCAGACGGAGATGGTCTTCAAGAACACGAACACCATTCTCGGCCTCGGCGACCCGGAATTCACGAGCGACCCGGCCAGCATCATTCCGCGGGCCCTCGGAGCCGGCGGCGAGCTCGCGGCCCTGATGAAGGAGATGGCCGAGGATCGGCTGAAGAACCCGACCGACGACCTCACGTCGCAGATCCTGAACGCCGAGCTCGAGGACGGCGCGCTGACCGGCGAGGAGCTCGCTTCGTTCTTCGTGCTGCTCGTCGTCGCCGGGAACGAGACGACGCGAAACGCGGTGAGTCACGGGATGAAGGCGCTCTGCGACTACCCCGACCAGCGCGCGAGGTGGGCCGCCGACTTCGAAGGCGTCGCGCTGACGGCGGTCGAAGAGATCGTGCGTTGGGCGTCGCCCGTGATCTTCATGCGGCGCACCTGCACGCAGGACACCATCCTCGGCGGACAGGACATGAAGGAAGGGGACAAGGTCATCCTCTGGTACAACTCGGCGAATCGCGACGAGGCGGTCTTCGACGAGCCCCATCGCTTCGACTTGCGTAGGACGCCGAACGAGCACGTCGGCTTCGGCGGCCCGGGTCCGCACTTCTGCCTCGGCGCGAACCTCGCACGTCGCGAGATCAAGGTCATGTTCGAACGCATTCTGCGCCGGCTGCCCGACCTCGAGATCACCGGCGAGCCCGACCTCCTCAAGTCGAACTTCATCCACGGCATCAAGCGCATGCCGTGCGAGTTCACACCGGGCCAGCCCGGCGCCTAGCCCCGCTGGCGTCGCTCCCTCCGGGAGCGCGCAGCCGAGCCGCAGGTTTCCTGACACTTCGTCAGGCCCCGACCCACATGCCTCCTGAGTGGAGATGGGATCCGCAAGGCCCCCGTCTGCGCTGTTTCGAAAGGAGGCCCCCATGGGCAAGCATGCGCATCGCGCGTCCCCCGCGCGAAGGTGGATCCTCGTCTTCTCCCTCTGGTTCGCCGTCGGACCTGCGTCCCCCGCGTCGGCCGTTCTCTACGGCGACTTCGTCGGACCGAACCTCTCCTACCTCGGCGTCGAGGACGCGAACGGGCTCTTCACCGCGCCCGCTCATTCCGGCGACGTCCTCGACTTCTCGCTCGCGCTCTTCGAAGCGAACACGCTGTGTCCGGGCGGGGGCTCCTGTACGACGACGGACACGCTCACGATGGAGATCGTCGCAGTGCCCGGCGCTTCGATCGCCGACCTCGACTTCGCGCTCGCCGGCGATCTGACGGCCACGAATCCCTCCGGAGGGACCGCGGTCGTGACCGCGACCTCGAACCTGTTCGTCGACATCCTCGAGGTCGATGGCGTGTCGGTCAACGGCATCAACCACAACCAGGAGATGCTCTTCGCCCTCGCGGGACAGTCGCTCGCGCCGGGCGGGCTCTTCTATCCGGCGCCGCCCGGTCTCTCGAGCTCGGCTTGGATCGGAGAGCTCGACGTCGACCTCGCCCAGGTCCTGGCGGCGAACGCTGCGAGCGGAGACGTGACGAGGCTGACGATGAGCTTCGGGGTGACGCTGACCGCGTTCGCGGACGTCGGCAGCGCGCAGATCGAGCTCAAGGAATTCGACGGTCCGCTGATTCCGGAGCCCGCGAGCGTCGTGCTCCTCGGGCTCGGCCTCGCCGGGCTCGCGCTGCGGCGTCCGCGTTAGTCAGCTTCCGATCGGCGGCGCACCTGCCGCGGACCGACCCGCCATTCGTCCGAAGAAGCTGCCGCCCCCGATCGACATGCCGCTCGCGTAGTGGCTGCCCGAGCGCGTGAGCCCGGCGGAGGCGCGGCCCGCGGCGAAGAGGCCCGGGACGACCTGACCATCGACGGACAGGACTTCGCCGGTCGGGTGCGTGTCGAGGCCGCCGAGGGTGAACACGGCCCAGACGGCGTTGTCGATCGACAGGTCGAGGGCGGCGTAGGGCGGGTTGTCGAGGGGTGTCACCCATTTACCCGCCTTGTGGAACACGGGGTCGACGCCCTCCGCAGCGGCCGCGTTGTAGCTCTCGATCGTGTGCACGAGCTGCCCCTTCGGCATCTCGAGGGAGGCTTCGAGCTCTTCGAGGGTCTCTTCGACGGCGACCATCGGATAGGGCACGAACATCTTCTCTTCGTCGTAGAGCGCGTCGTCGACGATCAGGTAGGCCGTCCCGTCGGCTTTCGTCAGGATCGCGTCGGTGACCCGGCCGTGATAGCAGTCCTCGTTCACGAAGCGGGTGCCCTGGGTGCTCACGAGCAGTCCGCTGATGTGCGTGTTCGGGGGGAAGAAGGGCGTCGTCATCAACCCTTCATGCATGTTCACGGCGTTCCCGCCGACCCCCATGCCCATCCGGATGCCGCTCCCGTCGCAGCCGTCGCTGCCGATCGGGTACTTGCAGCGCGCCAGGTGCGGCGCGAAGCGCGCGAGCATCTCGCGATTCATGATGAAGCCGCCGGTCGTGAGGATCACGCCGCCGGTGGCGCGGATCGCGTACTCGCGGCCGTCCGTCTCCGCGATCACGCCGACGACGCGCCCGCTCGTCTCGTCGCGCACGAGGGTCACGACGCGGGTCTCGTTCCGGATCTCGCCGCCTTCCTTCTCGAAGGTCTCGATCATGCATTCGATCAGGTAGGCACCGGCGCTCCCCTCGCGCATCGGCTTGTGGCCGCGCGGGAAGGGCGCGGCGTGATCGGAGAACGGATACGCCTGCTCGTTCCCCGAGTAGATGAGGCAGTCGTCCGTCGGCGGGAAGATCACCTTCTCCTCGTAGTAGGTGTCCTTGAATTCGACGCCGCACGAAAGAAAGAAGTCGAAGTGGCCGAGGCTGTTCTCGCAGTAGAGGCGGACCTTGTCGGGGTCGGCGGTCGGTCCGGCCGCTTCCTTCACGTGGGTGAGCATGTCGTCGAGGGAATCGTCGAAGCCAGCTGCTTTTTGCACGCGCGTGCCGCCGCCGAAGTAGATCGTCCCCTCGGAGTTCGCGGTCGCGCCTCCGCCCCGGGTCTGTTGCTCGAGGATCAGGACGTTCGCCCCCGCGCGGCGCGCCTCGATCGCGGCGGCCCCGCCGGCGATGCCGAAGCCGACGACGATCACATCGAACTCGGCCTCCCAGGCGTCGATCGACGAGACCGGTCGCGGTTGTGAGGGGAGGGCTGCGGCGGGCGTTTCGGACATCGGAGATCGCTCGTTTTTCGGGCGCCGCGGGCGGTCGCGGCGCGCATCGTGCCGAACGTTAGCCCCGGAGTTGCGCGCCGAGATCGACGGAAACGGCCCGAGAGGGGGTTTCGCGAGGATTTCGCTCGAAATGGTATGAGGTTCCATTTATGCTGCGCGGACCCCTTGGTGCGAGCAGGAGCCGGTCGTGACGGGGGCAGGAGACCCATGCGCCCCGCTCGAGCCCCCTCGCGATCGCGCCGCCCTCGCCGCTTCGGCCCCGGACTCGCGCTGCTCGCGCTCGCCGTCTTCGGCACGGTCCCCGGCGCGCACGCCGACGACGACGCGGGGACGGAAGCCCCGGTGGTCGTCGTCACCTGGCGCACCGGCCTCGACTACAGCCAGGGTGACTACGGTCTGAAGGAAGACTCGCGGCTGATCTACGTGCCGCTCGGCGTGACGGTCGACGTCGACTACTGGCGCTTCGGGATCACGCTTCCTCTGCTCCACTCGGACGGCGTCGTCGGGTTCACGGGGGGTGGCGGCCTCGGGCCTCTCCTTCCCGAACGGGGAGAGAAGACAGGTCTCGGCGAGACGATCACGTCCGCGTCCTATCTCTTCCCGCCCGCGGCCGAAGGATTGCCCTGGATCGAGGTGACCGGTCAGGTCTCGTGGCCGACGCGGACCGCCGACGTGCTCGGCACGGGGGACTTCGCGTTCGCGGGGCAGGTCGACGTCTTCAAACCGATCGGGGACTGGACCCCTTTCGCTCGCTTCGGACGCAACTTCTTCGTGGTCGGATCGCTCGACGACCGCTTCTACGCCTCGGTCGGCGCGACCTACGCGTGGAGCGAACGCGTCTCGACCGGTCTCGCCTACGACTGGCTCGGCCGCGCGGTGTCCGGCGTCAACCACGGACACGAGCTCGTTCCCTACGCGTCCGTGGCGATCGACGAGAGCTGGCGGTTCGGTCCGTATGCGGTGGTGGGGCTGTCGTCTGGATCCCCGGACTATGGACTCGGGTTGTCCGTGAGCTTCACACCATGAGAGGTGGACCGACAATTGCGCCTGGCCAGATCGTTCGGATCGCCTGCTCGATTCGAGTAGACGAGTTCACGACCCTTGCCGTTCAGCGAGAACTCATGTTCTCGAATCGTCGATTCCAGGCCGGATCTCACCCACGCAAGGCTGGAGCCGCAGGCACGTGCATTCTTCGGTCCACGTCTTGCAGCATGAAGGGATCCTCGACATGACGACCGATCCCTCGACCCCGGATGCCAGCGACGTCGTCATCGCCATGCTCCGCCGCATGCTCCGCCCCCTCGTGCGGCTCCTCGTCTCCCAGCAGATCCCCTATCCGCTTCTCTCGCGCCTCTTGAAGCGCCTCTACGTCGACGTCGCGAGCGAGGACTTCGCCCTCGACGGCAAGCGGGTCACCGTCAGTCGCTTGAGCCTGCTCACCGGCATCCACCGCCGCGAGGTGAAGCGCATCCAGGAACAGACGCCCGAGAGTGAAGACGCGCCGCCGGCGGCGATCACGCTCGGGGCCCAGATCGTCGCGCGCTGGACCGGCGAGGCGCCCTTCGTGGACGGAGCGGGCCGACCGCGTGCGCTCGTCCGACAGAGCGACGACCCGTCGACGCCCTCGTTCCAGGGCCTGGTCAACTCGGTCTCCGTGGACATCCATCCGCGCTCGGTGCTCGACGAGTGGCTGCGGATCGGGGTCGCGACCCTGACCGAGGACGACCGCGTCGAGCTCGCAGCGAACGCATTCGTCCCGTCGCGGGGCTTCGAAGAGAAGGCCCACTTCGTCGGGCGGAACCTGCGCGATCACGTCGCGGCCGCGGCCCACAATCTCGAGGCCGATCCCTCGCCCTTCCTCGAACGCTCGGTCTACTACGGGGACCTGCCCGAGGCCGCCGTGGCAGAGCTCCGCGCGCTCGCCCGCGATGCTGGGCAGGAGGCGCTCGTGCGCGTGAACGAGCGCGCGCGTGTGCTCAAGCAGGAAGCCGCGGCCGGGGACGATTCGCCCGGCGAATCAAACCGACGCTTCACGTTCGGGGTCTTCGAATACGCGGCACCGAACGACGACACGAACGACGCGCCGGAGGAAGACGACCATGCCTAGCGTGCTTCGCATTCCGTTCCTGAGTCTGTCCGTCTTCTTCTCGCTCATTCTCGCGCTCGTTCCCGGCGCCGCGGTGGCCGAATGCCCCGAAGAGTCCTGGGTCGGTCCGGCGATCGTCCTCGCCCCGGATTCCGGTGACGAGGGCATCGGCGGCTCCGGGGTCGTGCCCGACGCGGACGGGATTGGCGGCTCGGGTCGGACCGGTGGTGACGAAGACGGAATCGGTGGATCCGGCGTCGCGCCGGGCGCCCCCGAACCGGCGATCTCGGCCCTCTACGGCACGCTCACCGCCTTCGGCAGTCTGTGCGTGAACGGCGCGCGCGTCGAGTACACCGAGGATGTCCCGGTTCGGGTCGACGAGGTCGTCGCCTCGGCCGCGGACCTCGCCGTCGGCCAGGTCGTGCGGGTCGTGACCCGGACCGAAGGCGACCGGAAGATCGCGGTCGAGGTCGCGGTCGAGCACGCGGTCGTCGGGCCCGTGACGCGCGTGCGCGAAGAGGGCTTCACGGTCATGGGGCAGGCGGTCGTCTCGGACGCGAAGGTGCGGGGCTCGGTCGAGGTCGGTGATCGCGTCGCCGTGAGTGGCTTGCGGCGCGAAGACGGGGCGGTCGTTGCGTCGCGGGTCGTCTCCGCGGCCCCCGAAGCACCCGACCTGGTGCGCGGCGCCGTGGCCGACGCCCCGGGCGGCTTCCGGATCGGGAACACGCGGGTGTCGCCGCCCGACGGGTCGGAGGTGCGTCCGGACGAGCGCGCGGTGTTCGCCGGGCGCTGGGACGATGGAGAGGGTCGGCACCTCGCCGAACGGCATGCGCCCGCGCCGCGCGCGCCGGACGATGCGCGAACGATCGAGGTGGAGGGCTACGTGCGCGCCGACGCAGGCGGTGGGCTCTCGGTCGGGGGCGTCGCGCTCGATCCGTCGGTCGTGTCATCGACGCTGAGCGTCGGCGATCGCGTGCGGGTGCGCGTCGAGCGCGGCCCTCGCGGCGGCCCGCCGCGAATCGATCGTATCGTCCCGATCCGGCCGGAGCCGCTCCTTCGCGGGCTCGATCAATCCATTCGTCGGGGAGATCTTCAGCCGCTCGATCCGCCGCGCGGCGTCGACCGAGGGCGGATGCGACGTCCTCCGCGCGCGCGTGAGGACATTCGCCCGCCGCAGCCCCCGAAACCCCCGCCGCTGCACGACCTGCGACGCGCCCGGCCCGACGCGCGTCGTCCGCCGCCCTAGACCGCCGCCCTCGACCGCGGGGATGGCCCGCCGCTGACCCCCGGTTTGACGCGACCGGGGGGCGGCGCGGTACTGTCGGGCTTCACCCGATCTCCGCGAGTCGCCGCGATCCCTGTCGCCGACTCGCGTCGCCGCATCACGGAGAACCCACCATGCATTTCGGCATCATGTTCGCGAACGCCGGCCCTTTCGGTCAGGCCGAAGGTCTCGTCCATCTCGCCCAGACCGCGGAGTCGGTCGGCGTCGAGTCCCTCTGGACCGTCGAACACGTGATCGTGCCCAAGGGCTACGAGTCGCAGTACCCGTACAGCCAGGACGGCAAGATGCCGGGGACGGAGGACAGCCCGATCCCGGATCCCTTCGTCTGGATGGCCTACGCCGCCGCCGTCACGAAGAAGATCAAGCTCGCGAGCGGCATCATCATCCTGCCCCAGCGCCACCCCTTCTACGTCGCGAAGGAAGCTGCGACCCTCGATCAGCTCTCCGGGGGGCGACACATCCTCGGCGTCGGGGTCGGTTGGCTCGAAGAGGAGTTCAAGGCGCTCAAGGTGCCGTTCGAGAAGCGCGGTCCGATCACGGACGAGTCGATCGAGGCATTGCGCAGCCTGTGGTCCGGCGGTGCGTCGAAGCACGCGGGCGACTACTACGCCTGGCCCGAGGTCGAGTCGAGCCCGAAGCCGGTGAACGGCAAGGTGCCGATCGTGATCGGCGGCCACACCAAGGTCGCGGCGCGACGCGCCGCACGGCTCGGTGACGGGTTCTTCCCGGCGCGCGCCGACACCCTCGAGCCGTGCCTCGTCGAGCTGAAGGCCGAGTGCGAGAAGATCGGTCGCGACCCGTCGGAGATCGAGATCACGACGGGTTCGGTCCCGACGCCTGACGAGGTGAAGCGCCTCGAAGACCTGGGCGTCTCGCGCATGGTGGTGACGCCGCCCGGGTTCACGCCCGAGCAGGTGACCGAAGGCCTCGAGAAGCTCGGCAACGATCTGATCTCGAAGCAGTAGTCGGGCAAGCGCCGCGCCGACCTGACGATCCATGCCCGTTCTCGACGCGACCCAGCTCCGCCGATCCGTCGGAGACCGCACGCTCCTCGACGACGTCACGCTGACGATTCGCCGGGGCGAGAAGGTCGGGCTCGTCGGGCGCAATGGATCCGGTAAGAGCAGCCTCGCGCGGGTGCTGGCCGGCATCGACGAGGTGGACGGCGGCCGAATCGCGCGCCGTCGGGACTCGACGGTCGCCTATCTCGCGCAGGAGCCGATCTTCCCCGCCGACGAGCGCGTTCGGGACATCGTCCTCGCGAGCCTCGTCGAATGGTCCGCCCTCCGCCGCTGCTTCGACGAGCTGACGGCCGCCCTCGCGGAATCGACCGACGTCGACGAGCAGACGCACCTCGCGGAAGAACAGGCGGAGGTCGGCGAGTCGCTCGAGCGCGCGGGGGGCTGGGAGCGCGAGCACGAAGCGGAGGCGACGCTGCTGCATCTCGGGATCGCGGATCCCGACCGAAAGGCGGGCACCCTCTCTGGCGGCGAGGCGCGTCGCGTCGCGCTCGCGCAGCTTCTGGTGGCCGGGCCCGATCTGGCGATCCTCGACGAGCCGACGAACCATCTCGATCTCGCGACGATCGAGTGGCTCGAGGAGCACCTGCGCGACCGTTATGCCGGCGCCGTCCTGTTGATCAGCCACGATCGGCACGTGCTCGACGCGGTCACGACCCGGACGCTCGAGATCCACGACGGCAAGGTCGAGAGCTATGACGGGGGTTATGCGCGCTACCTGCTCGCGAAGGCGGAGCGCGAGGCGCACGCGGAGCGGACCTGGCGCAACACCCGGAACTTCCTGCGCCGCGAAGTCGAGTGGTTGCGGCGCATGCCCAAGGCCCGCGGCACGAAGCAGAAGGCGCGAATCGGTCGCGCGGAGACTGCCCTCGAAGAGCGGGCACCCCAGGTCGAACGCCAGGCCGAGCTCCGGATGCACTCCGAGCGCCAGGGCAAGACCGTCCTCGAGCTGAACGGTGTCGGCCTCGAACGCGAGGGGCGGCGGCTCGCCCGCGGCATCGATCTCGCGCTCCGCCCCGGCGATCGGATCGGGATCATCGGCCCGAACGGCTCGGGCAAGACGACGCTCCTGCTCGCGATCCTCGAGCGGCTCGACGTCGCCGCGGGATCGATCGTGCGCGGGGCGACGACGAAGATCGGTTACCTGGATCAGGCCCGCAGCGAGCTCGACCCGAAGGAGACCGTGCGGGAGGCGGCGGTTGGCGATGCGAACGAGGTCGTGATCGGCGAGGAGCGGCTCTCGATCGGGAGCCATCTCGAACGCTTTCTCTTCGATCACGCGGCCCAACGACGGAAGGTCGACGAGCTCTCCGGCGGCGAGCGAGCACGGGTCTGCCTCGCGCGGCTCTTGTCACAGAAGTGCAACCTGCTGCTCCTCGACGAGCCGACCAACGACCTCGACGTGATGACGCTCTCGGCCCTCGAAGGGATGCTGCTCGATTTCGGCGGCAGCCTGATTCTCGTGAGCCACGATCGATGGCTGCTCGACCGCGTGTCGACCGCCATCCTCGCGTTCGAGGAGGGCGGGTCCGTCGATCTGCATACGGGGAGCTACTCCGACTATCGAGAACGCAAAGACGCTGAAGAGGCGCGCGCGGGGGCGCCCAGCCCGGCTCCGGTCGCGAAGGTCGTCGTCGCCGAGGTTGACGCGCCGCCCGCGAAACAAAGAACGCTGACGCACGCCGAGCGCCGCGAGCTCGACGGCATGATGGACGCGATCGAAGCTGCCGAAACGAAGGTGGCCGCGCTCCAGGAGAAGCTCGCGGACCCGGAGACCTACCGGGGGGAAGGCGACGTAGCGGCCAGCCTTCGCGACGCGCTCGAGGCGGCAGAGGCCGAAGCGCTGCGGCTGACAGAGCGCTGGGAAGAGCTGGAGGCGATCGCCTCTGAGGCGCGTTAGCGCGCGTTAGTCCCGGCGACCCGTCAGCCGCCGCGCGCGCCCGCGACCCAGATGATCGCGGCGAGCAGCGCGAGCAGGCCGACGAAGACGCTGATCCCGGTTCTCGCCGAGGTCTGGGCGCGCTCCGCAAGCCACCAGTAGCGCGGGCGCATGCCGCGCCACGCGAAGGTGAGGATCGCCGCGAGGGTGACGCTCGTGACGTTGCTGAGTGCCAGGAGGAGTGCGTTGCCCGCGCCGAGCCAGTTGCCGGTCGACATCAGCATGCCGCTCGCGACCGTCGGCGGCAGGAGCGCGACGGCGACCATCACGCCGGTGAGGTAGGTCGGCGCGCCGCTCGTGAAGGCGAGGGCGCCCGCGCAGCCCGCGGCCAGCGCGAGGACGAGATCCCAGACGCCGACGCGCGTGCGCGCGGCGAGCTCCGGCGTCGCCGGGTCCGGGCCGAGGGCGAGCCCGAGGAAGATGGCGAAGACGAGGGTGAGCGCGAAGCCCGCGGCTGCCGTCACGAGGGCGCGGCGCACGAGAGGGAGATCCCCGAGCACGATGCCGAGGGCGATCGCCATGTTCGGGCCGAGCAGCGGCGCCACGACCATCGCGCCGATCACCGCCGCCGTGTTGTCCCCGGCGAGGCCGACCCCCGCGACGATCGCGGCGAGGACTACGAGCATGAGGTAGTGACGATGGAGCTTCGCGCTGTCGGCGATGTTCGCGTAGACCTCTTCGCGGCTGACGGCCGCGGAGTGGACCGGCTCTTCGCGGCCGGGGTGGTGGATCGGAGCCGGGCGGGGGATCACGGCGTCGAGGGGCTCGACGAGGACCATCATGCGTCCCCGATCCGAGAGCTTCTCGTGGAGGGCATCGACGGCGCTTCCAGACTTCTGGCCTCCGACCACCGCGCGTACGACCGAGCCGAAGCGGCCCCCTTCCTGGGTCCAGGTCTGGTCCGAGAGCTCGGCGAGGATCTCCTCGGCTTCCGCGGCGAGCTCGGTGGATAGGTGGGCTTCGAGGATCTTGAGTGCCATCGACTTCGCGATCTCAGTCCGCGATCCGCGCGGCGGACATCGAGGGGATGTCCTTGCCGAGGAACACCCGCGCGCCTAGCAGCATCGGCGCGATCAACCACGGCAGGTTGAACACCAGGTAGGAGAAGGTGTTCGGCGGCGGATGCGGACCGAGGAAGGTCTGCGTGAAGTAGAAGAACATGTTCGTGACTGCCGCGCCGGAATAGAAGAGACCGAGCGGGCGGAGCCAGGGCCGGAGTCGGAAGAGGCCGAGCATCACGAAGAGCAGCGCCGGCGCCTGAAAGAGACCATCGAAGAGTGTTGCGGCAATCAGGTTGGGAGGCGGATCGAGATGGGCGGGCTCCTCGGCGACCGCCCAATCGTGGAGCAGTTGGAGGGGCGGCCACGGGCTGTCCGCGGAGACCGGCACGCCCAGCCCTTCGGGCAGGCTGAACAGGAATCCGTAGAGGACGGAGATCGAGAAGAAGAGCGCGAGTCCCAGATCGAGGGGGCGACGAGTGATCGGCTTCGCGTCCATGACGGGTTCTCCTCGCCGACTTCCATCGGTGCGTTCTTCGTGCGGGTCCTGGCGTCGACCCACGTCGCGTCGTCCGTGTTCGCGCGCGCGACCGGTCCGTCGACGATAGTCGGCACGTCGCAGGGATGCAGCCCGCGGTCAGACCGCGCTCTCTTCGCTCGAGGGAAAGAGCAGCAGCCTCGCGAAGGAGAAGCAGCCGATCGCGAACATCACGACCAGCATGACGAAGAAGGGCCAGAACACGGCTGCCAGAAGGATGTTCCACACGAGCAGCGCGCAGACCACCACGATCGGCAGGTTGATCGCGTAGAGAACGATCGATCGCACGGCACGACGCATACCGATCGAGCGCGTGATCTCCCGGAGGCTCCGTGCCGAGAAGAAGACCAGGGTGACGAGGCCGATCGCGCTGCAGGCTCGCCAGGTCGTCGCGTCGGCCACGTCGGCGCTCTGGAGCGCGAGGGCGCCGAGGCTCAGGAAGAGCGCTCCGAATGAGGTGGCGAGCAGGTTCACGAGATTGAGGTTGCGGGGCGAGATCAAGTGGCCGGTCCCGCGTCGGCCCAGCGCGGTCACCACCCCCGCGAAGCCCGCGAGCGCGAGGGACGCCTCGACGATCAGCATGAGGACTTCGCTCGGATTCACGATCCCTCCTGCTGGATCTTCCACGGCGGCTCGAGTCGATTGCCATCCGAATAGAACAAACGGATGTCGTGCCCGTCCGGGTCGAGCAGGCGCGCCTCCCGCCAGAGGTAGTCCACGTCCGTCGGCTCTTGCGTGAAGTCGATCCCGGACGCTTGAAGCCGTTCGACCCGCTCGTCGAGATCGTCGCACTCGAAGAAGAGCTGGGCGCGCGGAGGTGCGGCGTCCTCCCCGGTCACCTCGATGGAGAGCGTCACGTCGCCACCCGGGCACTGGAAGCGCGCATAACGCGGCGGCGCATCGACGATCTGGACGAGGCCCAGCGCCTGGTAGAAGGCGCGGGAACGCTCGAAGTCGCTGACGATCAGGGTCACGTGGTTCAGATTCATGGGCCGCTCTCCGGCTGCCGGTCGCGCTCGTCCGAGGGTACCACTCGCCGAAGTCGTCTCAGCGTGCGCGCCGGTCGAGCAGCGTCGCCAGCGCGAGCACGAGCGCCACGACGAGTCCGATCGAGAGGAAGAGCCAGCCCGCACCAATCAGCGCGAGAGTCGACCACGCGCCCCCCGCCGCGTGCAGCACCCCATGAGGATCCGCTCGCCACACTAGACGCAACGCGACCCACGTGAGCGGAACTCCGACGACGACGCCGGCCAGGATCGCCGCGCGAACCCGCCCGGCGGAGAACACCCCCGCGAGCCGGTCCGAGAGTGTGCTGAACACGCCCCGCTTCTCGAGGTCCGCCCGCGGTGGCGCCGTGATCGCGCGCAGGAAAGCGGCCAGCGCGCCGGCGCAGAGCAGGGCCCAGAAGAGGAAGGGCGCGTGATAGGCGAGCTCGGCGGTCACGCCTGCGCGACGGCTTCCGGCGCGTCCTGTCTCGACAGGCGGAACAGGTATCCGCCCAGCAAGAGGTCGTAGCCGAGACATGCGGGCGCGGTCCAGCTCGGCATGTACGACACGTCCGAGAAGAGCGGGCTCGCGAAGTCCCATCCGGCGTGCAGCGCCCACCCGATCGCCAGGAAGACCAGTGACGAGCGCAGGCCCAATACGCCACAGGTCGCGAAGAACACACCGCCAAGGATTTGCGGCAGGAGCACGTCGAAGGATCGACCGTCGGCCACACCCCAGAGCAGGTACCAGATGCCGAGCACGACGAGGAGGCCGCCCAGCAGCGTGCGTTCGCGGTCGAGCGCCCGTGCCAGGGCGATCGTCGCGGCGCCGGTTGCGAGACCGAACAGGACCCAGAGGATGAGTGCGGTGGTCATGACGTCTCCTCGACCGCGCCGTCCTGCGCCCCTGATCGGATGGCCAGTACGCCCGGCACGAAGAGTAGCCAGAAGCCGGAGGCCGGCATCACGATCACCCCGAGAAGGGCGCCGGCGACGACCGCCCAGCCGAACGTCGCGCCGGCGGGGATGCCGCGGAGCTCCTGCGTGCGAACGGTATGCCCGAGGAGCAGAAACGCGAGGCCCGCGAAGAAGAACCAGAACGCGTAGCGGCGCTCCGGACCGCCGGCTGCGTTCAAGACGCCATCAGACACGATCTCGCCGAGGGGTCCCGCGAATCCCACGCACGCGAAGACGGTGTGCAGCGCACCGATCGCCATCACGATCGTACCGACTCGTCGAGTCATCCGGCGGCCTCGGTGCTGCGGTCGAGGAGCGGGCTCTCCTTCGGATCGAGCAGCTTCAGCTTGTCGAAGAGGTTCGCCGGCTCGGAGATGCCGACGATGTAGACCATCCGTTCCTTGACCTCGCCTTCGGCGTGGAGTGCGCCGGCGGGAATGATCAGCTTGTCTCCCGGGCCGAGGTGGATCTTCTCGCCCGCTTCGTTCAGGACGTAGCTCTCTCCCTCGAGCACGTAGCCGCAGTTGTCGACGTCGTGCCAGTGGAGCGGGAGCTCCTGCATGCGGTCCGAAACGTAGGTCGTCGGCCAGAGGTCCTGGCGGTCGATGTCGGCGAGGACTTCGGACTTCGATTCGAAGAAGCCGTGGACGACCTGCATCGGTCCGGGTCCGAGGGGCATGAAGACTCCTGCGAGGTGGGGCGGGAACGACTACTCGAATCCAGAGATGTTGGCCACTCTGCGCGACGGTCGGCGCGCTAGGCTGGCCGAGAGCGGCCGAACGGCGGGTCGCGAAGGAGTATCGCGCGAATGGCAGGCTTCGATTGGCACGGCGGCGAGATCACGCCGCGAACGCGCATCACGAGCGACTACCGCAACACCCAGAACGTCCGCCGCTTCTTCCGATCCGCGTGCGGCGACCACTTCAAGTTCGATCGCGACTTCATGGCCTGGATGAAGGCCGCCGAGGGACGCACGATGGGGGCCGCGGCGCGCGAGTGGCTGCGTCGAGAGAAGGCTCGGTCTACGGCCTAGCGAAGAAACTCCACGAAGAACCGGACGGGCTCGTTCATCTCGACCTGGTGATCCACCTGCGGTTCGATGATCCCGTGTATGCCGGGCTCGAGGGCGTGCTCTTCGATTTCCGGTTCGAGGATGCGGTAGAGCATCCGTCCTTCGAGGACGTGGATGCGCGCCCAGACCCCGGCCTTCGTGTTGTGACGCTGTTCGAGGCCGGCGGGCACCGTGGCGTCGGTGTACTCCGGCGTCCGGTTATAGGGTTCGACGTTCGGGGGGAGTGATTTCATTCGGGACCTCGGCGCTATCGCGCCGCGCGCGTCGGCCCGAGGAGCAGGATGCGCAGGTCGTCGTTCGCGGTGCGGCTCGCGAAGAAGAGATAGGCCGTCAGAACCGGTGCGCCCCCGAAGAAGCCCAACGCGCCGAGCGCGAGCCCCTTCGGCGTGAAGTCGTTCCGCCAGGCCAGCCAGAATCCGGAGAGCGTCAGGAAACCCAGGAAGTCGAGGTTGAACTGTCCGGGCCAGGCCATCTCGGCGATGTCGCCGAAGAAGACACCGAAGAGGCCGAGTCCGTGGTTTCCGATCACCGGGATCGTGTACGCGACGACGCTCAGAAAGATGACGACCAACAGAATTCGGAACTGTGCCATGGGGTTCTCCGGCTGGTGGGTGATGATTCCGGTTCGTGTGTGACTTCCGAGCTGGACGCGGGTCGGAACAGCGATCGCGATCCGGCTAGTGATCCGCCACGAAGTAGGTCAAGGAGCGGATGAGCCCGTCTTCGACCTGGAACAGGTCGACGACGTGCATGGACGTGCCGTCGGCCAGCTGGATTCGAATCTCGGCCGCCACTCGCGATCCCGACGCGAGGAGGTCACCTATCAACTCCGGTGTCGGGCTCGCACGGGCGATCGAATCGGCATAGAAGTCGCGAATCGCGTCTCGTCCGGAGGTCACTCCGCCCAGCCCGATCAACTCACCCGTCTCGTGGAAGAGCTCGGCGACGGCCGGGTCGCGCCCACGAATCCGATCGAAGTACGCGAGCACCGTGTCGGCAGGGGATCGGGATTGCGTCATCGATGCACCGGGTTGCGCGAGGCATCGGCCGGTCGCCCGCGAAGGTCGCCGACACCGTCCGATCGGGAGATGACATTCTACGTCGCGTGCGTCGAGCGCTGCTGCCCGCGAAGCGGGAGGACGCCGCGACGCCCCGCACCGAGCTCGTCCCATTCTACACCGGCGGTGGCGGCTCGTTGTCCGGCGTGACTATCTGCACCCTCGGAGGTTGAACGTGCGTTCGGTGTAGACGTGGTCATTCGCCGGGTCGAAGAATTGAATCGTGAAGTCGGAATCGACCAGGTCCGCTCGTTCGTCGAGGGAGATCACGATATCGAGGTGCGCGACCTGCCCCTCGTTCGGGACCTGGAACGGTCCGTCAGGAAACTCCGTGCGCTCCGATCGGTCGCCCGGACCCCAATCCCGGTCGATCGCGATCTTGAGCGGAAGATCCAGCTCTCGCCCCTCCTCGAATTCGAGCGCAACACGCGTCCCGAACGCCGCGCGAAGCTCGCAAGGGACCTGATCCGTCGTGGCAGCGTGCTTGCGCGAGTCCGCCGGGCCGTGATAGCGGCCGTACGCCAACTCGCGTACCACCAGCTCATCCACAGGAAGAGCCGGCGTTGCACATGCAAGCGCCAAGCTGAGAACCGCCATCGCAAGCGATCGCATTTGCAGAGCCTCCGGGTCCTGTGGCGTGACGGATCAGCCGATCACCTGCGGTTCTCGACATCGAGTCCACTTTGAGTAGATCAAGTTCGCCATCAGGATTCCCCAAGCGGTCCTCCTGGCGAAGCCGGGATGAGGCCGCAGAGATTGTTCCTGGCTGGGTCAACGCCCTCTCGGGTTCGTAGGCTTGTTATGCGGCGCTAGCCCTGGCTTTGCTGGTCGTCGTCCTTCACCCGAGCCGCCACCTTCAGCAGAGCCCGAAGAGCCTCGTTCACCGATTCGGAGTCGGGAAACGCCTCAGCCACGTCGGGCTGGAGCAGAACGAGGTTGGTCCCCGCGTGGTACGAGTCGTGGTGTTTTCCACGAACCGCGCCCTTGAGCTTCGAGAGATCGTATTCGTCTCGCATGGGTGAGGCGCTACCAGTCGCCCTGTTCGTACTGCTGGCGCTCGCGGCGGGTCACCTCCCTAGCCGAGATAAGCCGGGTAGTTCCGCCTCTGTCCGTGTGGATGACCACCAGGAGCCGATTGTCTTGGGACGCTCCGAATGTCAGGAAGCGGTCTTCCTCGTCGGAGTGGTCGGGATCGAAGAACGAGACCGCGAGGGGATTTCCGAACACGGTTGACGCCTCCTCGAAGGAGACTCCGTGCGCTTCAAGGTTCAGCTCCGCTTTGTCGGGGTCCCACTCGAATCGCACGAATTCCAGAGTAGCACAGGGCACTTACGGCCCCTGAACGGCACAGGCAAGGCGGTCGCGGCTAGTGCCGCATAACGGATCAGCCCATAACCTGCAGACTTCGCCGGCGAGGGTTGATCGAGGTCAGGCGATTGTAGCCGAGGGCACGAGCGGCCTTGGACCCGAAGGGTCAGGAGGCCGCGGAGTACCATTCCCGTCTCGGCAAACTGTCTGTCAGGTGTAGCGGCTTGATCCTCTTCCAGGCCCCCTCCTGGACCTACTCCACCCGGAGTAGGCTGGTTGGTTGCAACTAACCACCCAACCGTTCCAAGAGAGGACCCATGCGATTCTACACCAAGACTCAT
>Ga0114932_10001766_pt1 | contig 24019 bp, 18 predicted proteins | sample 2SBtaG_2_FD_87286 | JGI IMG/M metagenome (GOLD analysis project Ga0114932, IMG submission 87286) | Deep subsurface microbial communities from Kolumbo volcano to uncover new lineages of life (NeLLi) - 2SBTROV12_ACTIVE470 metaG | ecosystem: Environmental > Aquatic > Marine > Volcanic ...
GTCATGTCGGTGCTTGATTTTGATACCGAGGACGACGTGGTGGCGCGCGCCAACGCCAGCGCGTTCGGGCTGGCGGCGGGTGTGTTTACCAAAGAGCTGACCCGCGCGCACCGCGTGGTTGCCGAATTGCACGCCGGAACGTGCTGGATCAATACCTATAACCTGACACCGGTGCAGATGCCGTTTGGCGGCGTTAAAATGTCGGGCGTCGGGCGCGAAAACGGACGCGCAGCGCTGGACCATTACAGCCAGATCAAATCGGTCTACGTGGCCACGGGGGCGGTCGATGCGCCCTATTGACCGTTAGATGGAGGCCGATTTCGTTGTTGTTGGTGCCGGTTCCGCAGGGTGCGTGCTGGCCAACCGCCTGTCGGCAAGCGGCAAATTTTCGGTGGTCGTGATCGAGCACGGCGGCAGTGACATCGGCCCGTTCATCCAGATGCCTGCCGCGTTGTCGTATCCGATGAACATGCAGACCTACGATTGGGGCTATATCAGCCAGCCCGAACCTAATCTGAACGGGCGGCGGCTTGTGGTGCCGCGCGGAAAGGTGATCGGCGGGTCGTCCTCGATCAACGGCATGGTCTATGTGCGCGGCCATGCACAGGATTTTGACGGCTGGCGCGACGGCGGCGCGACGGGTTGGGGGTACAGCGACGTGCTGCCGTATTTTCTGCGCATGGAAAACTGGCACGGCACATCGGACGGCGACGACGCCGCGTGGCGGGGCGGTGCCGGGCCGTTGCATATTACGCGGGGCGAACGCAAAAACCCACTTTATCAAGCCTTTGAAACCGCCGGGCGGCAAGCTGGCTACGGCGCGACGCCGGACTACAACGGATACCGCCAAGAGGGGTTTGGCGCGCTCGAGCAAACGGTCTGGAAAGGCCGCCGCTGGTCGGCGGCGAATGCGTATCTGCGGCCGGCCCTGAAGCGACAAAATGTGCGGCTGCAGCGCGGCAAGGCCCACATGGTCGTGATCAGCGATGGGCGCGCTACGGGCGTTGAGATCGACACCAAGAGAGGCAGGCAGGTGATTTCCGCACGCTGCGAGGTCATTCTGGCCGCTGGTTCGATCAATTCGCCGCTTTTGCTGATGCGGTCGGGGATCGGCGCGGGCGCACATCTGGCCGACAGGAACATAAAGGTTGTCGCCGATCGCCCCGGCGTTGGTGAGAACCTGCAGGACCACCTTGAGGTCTATCTGCAAATGGCCAGCACGCAACCGGTCACGCTTTATAAACACTGGAACATAGTTTCCAAAGCCTTGATCGGCACACAGTGGTTGTTCACCAAAACCGGGCTGGGGGCGTCGAACCAGTTTGAAAGCGGGGCGTTCATCCGGTCGGGCAAGGGTGTGAGTTACCCTGACATCCAGTTACATTTTCTGCCCATGGCGGTTCGCTATGATGGGCGTGCCCCGACCGAGGGCCACGGATTTCAGATCCACGCCGGGCCCATGCGGTCAAAATCGCGCGGGCGGGTGCGGATGGGGGCGCAAGGCGCCCCAGATATTTTGTTCAACTACATGAGCTGTGATCAGGACTGGACAGAGTTTCGCAAAGTGATCCGTCTGGTCCGCGAGGTTTTTGCCCAGCCGGCCTTTGCACCATTTGCCGGCCACGAGATTCAGCCGGGAAAGCACGTGCAGGATGACGCGGCGTTGGATGCGTTCATTCGCGACCACGCCGAAAGCGCGTTTCACCCCTGCGGGACGTGTAAAATGGGTGCGGTTGACGACCCGACTGCGGTTGTGGACCCGCATTGTAATGTGATTGGGGTGCGCGCCCTGCGCGTTGCTGACAGTTCGATCTTCCCCGCTATTACCAACGGCAATCTGAACGGCCCGTCGATCATGGTGGGCGAAAAGGCCTCTGATCACATTCTGGGGCGGGGAATGCTGCGGGCAGACACACGAAATCCCTGGATAAATCCTGATTGGCAGCACAGTCAAAAGTAAAAATCGCAAGTGGTTCATGGGGGCGAAAACTTGCCGGGCGCGTCCCGGGCAAAGATTACCCGATAGAATAGGGCAATATTCCGCGTCGGTCGTGGTCCACGGTCAGCGGTCGCTTGAGCGGCGGAACCGAGCGCTGATGGCAATTCACCCGCTCGCATATCCGACACGAGATCCCGATCGGTTGGTAAACACCGTCGTTCTCGGGATCCAAATTATCGCAGTAAACCAATGCCTTGGCGTGCCTCACCTCGCATCCCAGTCCAATGGCGAACCGACGCACAGGCGCGTTGAACGACCCCGCCGACTTTGACACATCGCGTGCCAGACAAAAATACCGCACGCCATCGGGTGTTTCGGCCAGTTGGCGTAAAAACCGCCCCGGTGTCTCGAATGCGCGGTGCACGTTCCATAACGGACAGGCGCCGCCAAAGCGCGCGAACTGCAGCCGCGTCGCAGAGTGCCGCTTGGTGATCGTGCCCGACTGATCGACGCGCACAAAGAAAAACGGGATTCCCTTGGCGCCCGGTCTTTGCAGGGTCGACATGCGGTGGGCCACCTGCTCGATCGAGGCTCCGAACATATCCGCCAGCCGCTCCAGATCGTGCCGCGTATCGCGGGCGGCCTGAAGAAAGGCACCGTAAGGCAGCAACGCTGCGCCGGCGAAATAATTGGCCAGCCCGATCTTGCAAATGTCGCGGGCCTCTGGAGTGCGAAAACCCGCCATGTCCAGCGTGACTTCCAGCAGATCACTGAACTCCAGCAACGCGCACTGGTGCGCCATCTGAAAAAGTTGCGTTGCCGCGCTAGCGCGGGACGAAATGCGCAACACTTTGGTTTCACTGTTGAAGTCACGCATATCCACGGTATCGCTTAGATGCGTTGACACGCCTTTGTCGCTTAGATACCGCGCGATTCCGTCCCGCGGGTTTTTGCCGTTCAAACCGGAGGTACGGGCAAATACTTCGGCAGCGCGATCAATGGCATCGATGTAATTGTCGCAATAATGAAAGAAATCACGCACTTCTTCCCACGGGGATTGTGCCGCCGCCGCCCCGCTGCGCCCGATGACATCGTCAAGCGACGCCAAACGTTCATAGCTCTGGGTATAGGCGCGGTGAAGCTGGATAAATGCCCGCGCCAGGGCCGGTGCATTCGAGGCCGCCAGCTCCAGGTCGGTCAGCGGTGGCGGGCTATCGGCGAAAATCGGATCGGCCAGGACCTCGCGCATATCGGTCACCATGCGCGCGGTATCACCGGTCGACAACTCGGTGACGTCAAAGTCAAATTCATGCGCCAGCGCCAGCACCACGCCGGTGGATACCGGACGACGGTTGTTCTCCATCTGGTTCAGATAAGGCAGCGACACGCCCAGCTTGGCGGCAAAATCTTTTTGTGTGAGACCAAGCCTCGTGCGCGTGTCACGCAGTTTGGTTCCGGCATAAAGTTTCTGAACGGGCATGGCACACCAGGATGTTCGTGCAACCAGTGCTACAATCTGCAAATTTGCAAATCAAGTTTTGTGATTTTGTGCCGCGTCAGGCGTTTTGCGCCAGCGGGCCCTTTCTGTGCGCGACGACGATGATGAAAAGCGTGACCATTACAGCCATGACCGAGGTGCCGACGATCATCAGCAACAAAGGAAAAAGCCCGGATTCAACGCTCAGCAACGTACCCGCGAGCGCTGCAAGCGACGCCCCGCCGCCGATCTGAATGGCACCGCCCAGACCCGACGCCGTTCCCGCCAGTTTTGGCCTGACCGACAACATGCCGGCATTTGCGTTAGGCAGCGACAATCCGTTGCCGACGCCGACGAATACCATGAACCCGAAAAAGACCAACGGGTGTGTCGCGCCGCCCAGAAACAATGCATAGCACAGCACCATTGGTACGAGCATCGTCACCGTTCCCGCCAAAATCATTCTGTTGATTCCGAATTTTGTTGAATAGCGGCCCGACAAGAAATTGCCAAACATATAGCCAAAGGCCGTCATACCGAAATACAACCCAAGCGCCGTAGGCGAAAGTCCGAATATTTCGGTTCCGACGAATGGCGCGCCCCCCAAAAATGCAAAGAACGACCCGCTGGAAAATGACGCGGCCAGCGAATATCCCCAAAACCGCTGCGATGCAAAAAGCGCGGGGTAATCGCGGACTTGGGACAAAAAACTGGTGGACCGGCTGGTGTTCGTTTCCCTTAAGTCAAACCAGATGATCAACCATACCAAGGCCCCAAGCACCAGAAGCAGCACAAAACTGGCCTGCCAGCCGAATATTTCATCCAGAACGCCGCCGATCGACGGCCCCACCATAGGCACAATCGCCATACCCATGGTCACGTAACCTATCATGCTGGCGGCGCGGTCTGTCGGGACCATGTCGCGCACAATCGCCCGGCTAAGCACCATGCCTGTCGCAATAGAGGCCTGACTCATGCGAAAAACCAAAAACAGCTCGATCGAATTGGCCAGCAGGCTGCCCAGAGTGGCTAACAGGAAAAGCGAATACCCCACAAGAATAACCGGTCGTCGGCCAAACCGGTCTGACAGCGGCCCAATAATCAGTTGCAGCATTCCGGTCACCCCAAGGTAAACCGAAACCGACAGTTGCATGATCGAATAGTCGGTCTGAAAATAGGCTGTCATCGCGCTCAGCGAGGGCAAGAAAATATTCATCGACAGTGCCGACATCCCTGCTATCAACACAAGCGTCAGAATGTGTGGCGGTGTTGAGCGATCCAGAAAACGGCTTTTGGCGGGTTGTGACATCATTTCGGGTTATGCCCGGGTAACGGGAATGTCCACAGCTGCACCGCAGAATTTTTGACCCTTTGGTTCACGATCAGTCCACCCGCTGAACTTTGTTCATTTGCAAATTTGCAATTTGCTAATCCTATCTGCAAATATATTAACAGCGTTGCCAAGTTCCGCTTTGTTTTACGCCGTGCACTGGCTAAGTTACGGCAATCAACATCGCCAGCCGGAGTGACCTGCAATGAGCAATATAATCGCACAACTCGAACGCCGGCGAAATGCCGCGCGATTGGGTGGCGGTCAAAAACGCATCGACACGCAGCATTCCAAAGGCAAGTTGACCGCACGGGAACGTATCGAAGTGCTGCTGGACGAAGGCAGTTTTGAAGAATTCGACATGTTCAAAGCGCACCGCTGTACCGATTTTGGCATGGATAAAACCCAAATGCCCGGCGACGGGGTGGTCACCGGCTGGGGGACGATCAACGGGCGGATGGTCTATGTTTTTTCGCAGGATTTCACGGTGTTCGGAGGATCGTTGTCGGAAACCCATGCTGAAAAAATCTGCAAGATCATGGACATGGCGATCAAGAATGGTGCGCCGGTGATCGGGTTGAACGATAGCGGTGGTGCCCGCATACAAGAAGGCGTGGCGTCGTTGGCGGGCTACGCCGATGTGTTTCAGAAAAATATTTTGGCCAGTGGCGTCATCCCGCAGATCAGCGTCATCATGGGCCCCTGTGCAGGGGGGGCGGTGTACTCGCCCGCCATGACCGATTTTATTTATATGGTCGAGGGCAGTTCTTACATGTTCGTCACCGGGCCCGACGTGGTGAAAACCGTGACCAACGAAGTGGTCAGCGCCGAAGATCTTGGTGGTGCCAAGACCCACACGTCCAAGTCTTCGGTGGCCGACGGGTCGTTCCCCAACGACATGGACGCGCTTGCGGAAATTCGCCGCCTGTTTGATTTTCTGCCGCTCAACAACCGCGAAAAAGCCCCCGTGCGCCCGTTTTATGACAGCCAGAACCGGCTTGAAATGTCGCTTGATACCCTTGTGCCTGAAAACCCCAACACGCCTTATGACATGAAAGAACTGGTGCATAAAATCGCAGATGAGGGTGATTTCTTTGAAACGCAGGCCGAATTTGCCGCCAATATCCTGACAGGGTTCATTCGCATTGAGGGCGCGACCGTGGGCGTGGTCGCCAATCAGCCGCTGGTGTTGGCGGGGTGTCTGGATATCGACAGTTCGCGCAAAGCCGCGCGTTTCGTGCGCTTTTGTGACGCCTTTGAGATACCTTTGCTGACTTTGGTGGATGTTCCGGGGTTTTTGCCCGGCACCAGCCAGGAATACGGCGGCGTGATCAAGCACGGTGCGAAATTGTTGTTTGCCTACGGCGAGGCCACGGTGCCCAAGGTGACCGTAATAACCCGCAAGGCGTATGGCGGCGCTTACGATGTTATGGCGTCCAAACACTTGCGCGGCGACTTCAACTATGCGTGGCCGACAGCACAGGTGGCGGTGATGGGCGCGCAGGGGGCGGTGGAAATTCTGTACCGCGGCGATCTGGAAAACGCAGATAAAATCGCGGCGCATAAGGCGGACTATGAAGCGCGGTTCGCCAATCCGTTCGTGGCCGCTGAAAAAGGCTTCATCGACGATGTGATCATGCCGCATTCCACCCGCAAACGCGTGGCGCGGGCCTTTGCGGCTTTGCGCAATAAAAAGTTGGAAAATCCGTGGAAGAAACATGACAATATTCCGTTGTGAGGTGAGATGATCCGCCTTAAAAAATGTGTTGCCCGACCCGTTGTTGTAGCAATAGTCGGCCGGAGGTTGGCATAGTGTGTGTTGGGATATTAAAGAGTACCCCGGCTTTTCCGCCCTGGGGCCAGTGGCCCGGGCAACGCCAGAATCGCGCACGGAGGGTGCCTCTTGCTTTGCGACGTCGTGGACAGTCCTGTTTGTGGAGCGCAATGGCGGCGCTCATTTATGTCGGTCCCGCGATGGCCCAGCAAATCCTTTCCGTACCCTCGGCACAAAGCCTTTCCAAAATCGAATTTCTGTACGAGCCGCACCCAGAGGACGGCGAAAACTGGCTGGTGCTGCGTTTTCTGGCCCCCGGGATTTCCCGCGAAACCGGTACAGTATCGCGCGAGGAATCCCGGCCCGATATGGATTATATCTGCGCTAACATAGGCCTGAAAGTGGCCACCGATATGGGCGGCAACATCGATCTGATTATGGTGTCGCTTGTGGATAAAAACATCAAGCGCGGTGAATCCAACCCAGATGTGACCCAATATTTTACCCTTTACCGCATCGCGGACAGCAAATGTGTTTGGGAGTGATGGTCGTCCACACACTATATGTTGCGATCCGGACCGCTGGTCATCCCGAATTTGAGGCTTTCGAGTCACGCTTGCGCCGCTTACGCGCGTCTGGAATTGTATTTACCGAAAAATCCCGTAATCTTTCAGATGGTTACACCCAAGTAGCCGTTATCTCGGGACGGGGGAGCGGTTTTGCAGCCGACTCCAAATGGCTGGCAAAACCCAAACCCCCGCCATTACATTTGAGGAGGACAAAATGTCCGGCAGTATCAAGATTGCCCTTTTTCTGGGGATGGCGGGGCTTGTCGCCGCCTGCGCACCACCACCACCCGAACCGGAGCCCATCGTCGTTCCGATTCAGGAAGAACCGGTGCTTTCCAAATACTAGTACCTTAGGCGCGGGGCGAATTGGTTTTGCCCCGCGCTACCATGCACCCGACCGCCAGAGGCGCAGGTACGTGCCATGCTGAAACACCGTGGTTTTCCCTCACGCATGCCGTCGTCGGATTTTCAGTTCACGATCCGGCGCGCCAACAACAAAGGCGCGACCGCGGTAATTGAACGCGCGCGCTTTGCCGATCGGCGTGCAGCGGACCGGCGCGCCGATGCCGCCTTTATGCAGGCGCTTTGGGACCAGTTTGGCGATCAACCGTTTGAGCGTGGCAATCTGGACGCCGGGCGCCTTAGTTGGTTATTTGGCCGCGAAGTGGTGGCGGTAGAAGATCCGTTTGATCCCAAATGTTACGATGCTCTGCTTAAAATTGACGTCAATCGCGCGATGGTATCCTTTCCAGATGTGTTTTCCTCAATTGAAGCGGGGAAATCGGCATGATTCTGCCTATGATATCCATGCTTTGGCAGAAAACAGCCGAAAAGAGATCACGCGGACGTGAGGCCATAGCGCGGTATGAAATCATGCGCTATGTTGGGTTTAAGACAGCGTTTCTCGTTGACGCGAAGTCCAGAGATTTTTTTTTAATCCCTTCCCCTCCTATAGGGCCTCACCGATGAACGGTGGGGCCCTTTTTCTGTTTGCGCGGCGGCTTTTATTGATCCGCGCTGATCTCACATTTCGCCAAAGGGTCTGAATATGTTCAAGAAAATACTGATCGCCAACCGGGGTGAAATCGCATGCCGCGTGATCAAAACGGCCCAAAAGATGGGGATCAAAACGGTCGCGGTCTTTGCTGACGCCGACAGATATGCCCTGCACGTTCGCATGGCCGATGAGGCGATCCATATTGGTCCAAGTCCCGCCAACCAATCGTATATCGTGACCGACAAAATCGTGGCGGCGGTCAGGGACAGCGGCGCGGACGCCGTTCATCCCGGCTATGGATTTCTGTCGGAAAACCGGCTGTTTGCCGAGGCACTGGCGGCGGCGAATGTTGCGTTCATCGGCCCACCCGCCGGAGCGATCGAAAGCATGGGCGACAAGATCACCAGCAAAAAACTGGCGCTCGAGGCCGGGGTTTCCACCGTGCCCGGGCATATGGGTCTGATCAGCGACACTGAAGAGGCAGTTAAAATCAGTGCCGATATTGGCTATCCCGTGATGATCAAGGCCAGCGCCGGTGGCGGCGGCAAGGGCATGCGTATTGCGTGGAACGACGACGAAACGCGCGAGGGATTTCAGAGTTCAAAAAATGAGGCGGCCAACGCGTTTGGTGACGACCGGAGTTTCATCGAAAAATTCGTCACCCAGCCGCGCCACATCGAAATTCAGGTGCTCGGGGATACCCACGGCAATCTGATCTACCTCAATGAGCGTGAATGTTCGATCCAGCGCCGCAATCAAAAGGTCATCGAAGAAGCCCCCAGCCCGTTTCTGGACGCCAAGACCCGCAAAGCCATGGGCGAACAGGCAGTGGCCATGGCGGCGGCGGTAGATTATTGCAGCGCCGGGACGGTGGAATTCATAGTTGACGGCGCACGCAATTTCTATTTTCTCGAAATGAACACGCGGCTTCAGGTCGAACATCCGGTGACCGAGTTGATCACAGGCATCGATCTGGTCGAACAAATGATCCGCGTCGCCGCAGGTGAAAAGCTGAAAATTGCGCAAAAAGAGGTGGGCATAAACGGCTGGGCCATGGAAAGCCGTCTTTACGCCGAAGACCCGTATCGCGGTTTTCTGCCGTCGATTGGTCGGTTGACGCGTTATCGACCACCGGAAGAATTTACCAGCGATACCTGTGTGGTGCGCAACGATACCGGCGTCTACGAGGGTGGCGAAATTTCGATGTTTTACGACCCCATGATCGCTAAGCTATGTACATGGGGGCCGGACAGGTCCGCGGCGGTTGAAACCATGCGCGGCGCACTTGATGCCTTTGAAGTCGACGGCATCGGCCACAATATCCCGTTTTTGTCTGCGGTGATGGATCATCCGAAATTTGTAGCGGGTGACATGACCACTGCGTTTATCGAGGAAGAATACCCCGAAGGATTTAATGGTGTAACATTGCCCGAACCTGTTCTTAAACGTCTGGCCGCGTCAGGCGCGGCTATGCATCGTGTTCAGGAAATCCGCGACGCGCGCATTTCGGGGCGTATCGATAACCACGAACGCGAAGTGGGGCGCGACTGGGTGATTTCAGTGGGCGGCGAGGACTATGTGGTCACCATCGAGGCTGACCGGGAGGGGGCCTCGGTGACGTTCAGCGACGGCATGTGCCACAGGGTCACGTCAGACTGGGTGCCGGGTTTATCGCTGGCGCGTCTGATGGTCGACGGCAAACCACTGGTCGCCAAAGTGTCGCCGATTGCTTCGGGCTACCGGATGCGCCACCGCGGTGCCGATTTGCGCCTTGTGATGCGCACGCCACGCCGGTTTGAGCTGTCGGGTCACATGATCGAGGTTGTGCCGCCAGATACCTCTAAACTGTTGCTGTGTCCCATGCCGGGTCTGGTGGTGTCGCTGTCCGTGGCAGCGGGCGACAACGTCGAGGAAGGACAGGCCTTGTGTTCGGTCGAAGCCATGAAAATGGAAAACGTCCTGCGCGCGCCCGGCAAATGCACCATCGCGCAAGTCAACGCCGAAGTCGGGCAATCGCTGGCAGTGGACGACGTGATCATGGAGTTTGAATAGCTAAGTGAAACGGCGCACAAATCCTGAGCCAAAAAACGGCAACGCGATGGCCGGGTCGAACTATTTCCCCAGCTCTTCCAAAATCTCATCCTGCCTGAGCGGCATCTTGTCAATCGCGCGGCTGATTTCGCGTACCGACCACGGGGTGGGTTTGCGAAACGCGACACGCCCGTCTTTGCCGATCAGCACCAGCATGAAATCGCGCGGATGCAGCGATTGGCGCAAAACGCTGTCGTCGCCCGGGTCGGTATCCGTCAGAATCACGACATCGCGTTTGGCAAGCTCGTCGGGCGTGACGCTTAACAGCTCCATCTGGCGAATATACCGCGGGTCTTTTGCCGTGTCGGCAAAGACGATCAGCGGACGAGACACCCATTGGAGTTTGCTAAGCGGATCCTCTGACTGCGCCAGCGCGGCCCAGCTGAAAAAAACGGCAATTACTGCAAGAATATGGCGCATCGGGCCTCCTGTTACATCCTATATAAGCAGGTTTTCAAAAGGTTGCAGGGGTTATCGGCAAAAGTTTGGTGACGCCCACGTGGAATTCATCGCGCAGCATAAGTCTCTGCTTAAGGAATTGCGCTCATGTTAGGCTGGCCTCACAAAATTCGCTGCGCCGCGGTGCTGGTGAGCGCGCGAAAGGTTTTGCAGGCTTTGAAGGTCGTTCTTCATATTGGTGCGCACCGTACCGGCACCACGTCGCTGCAATCGAGTTTACGACAAAACCGATTCAATTTGCGTAAAAATGGCGTGGTTTTCTGGGGGCCGCAACAGCTGCGCGGCGAAACCTTTTCGGGGCTGTTGCGGCGCGAAGAAACCCAAGCGCAGGCACATACGAAAATTCTGGTGCGCCGAAACTGCGCAACCATAGGCTTTGCACTTGATCGCCTGCGTCGTACGGGCCAAACCCATCTGGTGATTTCTGAGGAAAACATCATGGGGATGATGCGTGAGAATATCACCGGTGGGTGTTTGTACCCCAATCTTGCTGGGCGGCTGGCGCGGTTTCGTCGCGCTTTTGACGGCCAGCGTTTGCGTGTGGTTTTGGCAGTACGCCCTTATCAGGCCTATTGGACGTCCGTTTTGGGGCATCTGTTGCCGCGCGGCTTGACCATGCCCGGCCCTGATGCGCTCGAATCCCTGGCGCAAGAACAGCGCGGTTGGCGCGATGTAATTGCTGATGTGGGCACGGCTTTTCCCGGTGCCGAAATCGTGGTGTGGGGTTTTCAGGGATTGATCGGCGACACGGTCGCGCAATTTTGCATTTTACTGGGTGGTGCGGTGCAGCCCCCTTTCCAGGCATGCGCTGCGCACCACAATAAATCACCGGACGTGGCCACGCTGAACGCGTTGGCACCGGATGCGCACGCGTCGGCGCTTATTTACGAACGGCATGTGTTTCAGCCGTTTTCCGCCACGGCGCGGGCGGTGATGCACGATCGGTTTGCGCAGGATATGCACTGGCTGCGGTGCGGGGGCGGTGGGCGTGTGCAGTTTTTTGAAAACGCAGAAACCGCCGCCGGACTGGGCGCGACGGGCACAATCAGCGAGGCAGGATGAAAAAAACAAGTGATAAATGGGTCGAAATGGCGGCGCGCGAACTGCGCGGGCGCTCTGTGGATGATCTGACGTGGCGCACCGCCGAGGGGATTTCAGTCAAGCCGCTCTACACCAAAGACGACCTGCCGGAAGATACGCAACACCACGTCCCCGGCGTGGCACCGTACCTGCGCGGCCCGCGCGCCACCATGTACACAGGCCGCCCGTGGACCATACGCCAGTATGCCGGATTTTCCACTGCCGAGGAAAGCAATGCCTTTTATCGGCGCGGGCTTGCTGCCGGACAGATGGGTGTGTCGGTGGCGTTCGATCTGGCCACGCACCGCGGTTACGACAGCGATCATCCGCGTGTCGTCGGCGATGTCGGCAAGGCCGGTGTGGCGATCGATTCTGTTGAAGACATGAAAATCCTGTTTGACGGCATCCCGCTCGACAAAATTTCGGTTTCTATGACCATGAACGGCGCAGTCATTCCGGTGCTGGCGTGTTTTATCGTGGCGGGCGAAGAACAAGGTGTGGATCGCGCGGCTTTGTCGGGCACCATTCAAAACGATATTCTCAAGGAATTCATGGTGCGCAACACCTATATTTATCCGCCCGAACCCTCGATGCGCATCGTCGCTGACATCATCGAATTTACCTCGGCCCAAATGCCAAAATTTAATTCAATTTCTATCAGTGGCTATCATATGCAAGAGGCGGGGGCCAATCTGGTGCAGGAGCTGGCCTTTACGCTGGCCGATGGTAAGGAATACGTCCGCGCCGCCATTGCGCGTGGCATGGATGTGGATGTGTTCGCGCCGCGCCTGTCGTTTTTCTTTGCCATTGGCATGAATTTTTTCATGGAGGCGGCAAAGCTGCGCGCTGCGCGCCTGCTGTGGTCGCGCATCATGGCGCAGTTCAACCCGCAAAAACCGCAATCGTCGATGTTGCGCACCCATTGCCAGACCTCGGGGGTCAGCCTGCAGGAACAGGATCCGTACAACAACGTTGTGCGCACGGCGTACGAGGCGCTGTCGGCGGTTCTTGGCGGTACGCAATCGTTGCATACGAATTCCTTTGACGAGGCGATTGCGCTGCCAACCGACGACAGTGCGCGGCTGGCCCGCAATACCCAGTTGATATTGCAGAACGAAACCGGCGTGACCAATGTGGTCGATCCGCTGGCGGGGTCGTATTACGTCGAAAGTCTGACGCAGGATCTGGCGGATAACGCGTGGGCTTTGATTTGCGAGGTCGACGATCTGGGCGGGATGACCAAAGCCGTTGAAAGCGGTATGCCGAAACTGCGCATCGAGGAGGCAGCGGCGAAACGGCAAGCCCTTGTTGACCGGGGCGAGCAGATCATCGTTGGCGTGAACAAGTTTCAGCGTGAAAGTGAACCCACGATAGAAGTGCGCGATATCGACAACGCCGCGGTGCGTGACGCTCAGGTAGCACGGCTCAAGCGCATTCGTGGCAGCCGCGACGACACAGCGTGCAAGGCGGCACTGAAATCGCTTGAAGACGGCGCGACCAACACAGGCAACTTGCTGGAACTGGCGATTGCTGCCGCGAGGGCACGGGCAACGGTTGGTGAAATTTCTAAAGCGATGGAAAACGTCTTTGGCCGCCACAGTGCCAAGGTGACCACGCTGACCGGTGTGTACGGCGCGGCCTACAAGGGCGATCCCGAATTTGAGCGCATTCAACAAGAAGTACGGAACTTTGCCGACAGCGAAGGTGATCCGCCCAAGATGCTGGTGGTCAAGATGGGGCAGGACGGGCACGACCGCGGCGCCAAGGTGATCGCCACCGCTTTTGCCGATATAGGTTTTGATGTGGAGGTTGGACCTCTTTTCCAGACCCCGGACGAGGCCGCCGCTCAGGCCGTGGCGCAGGACGTGCATATCGTCGGCATATCCAGTCAGGCGGCCGGGCACAAAACGCTGGCACCACAACTGGTGCAGTCTTTACGTGACGCGGGCGCGCACAATATCATTGTCATATGCGGCGGTGTGATCCCGCAGCAGGATTACGACTTTTTGTACAAGGCCGGTGTACGGGCCATTTTCGGCCCCGGAACAAACATCCCCAAAGCCGCTGCGCATATTCTGAAACTGGTGCGCCGCGCCAATGACATATAAGGGTGTTACCCCATGAAATATACGGAGATATACCAAAGCTGGCAGGACGACCCCGAAGCGTTCTGGATGGAGGCTGCCAAAGGGATCGACTGGGTCAAGCCACCGTCCAGGGCGCTGTTTGCCGCCAACGCGCCGCTTTATGAATGGTTCAAGGACGCCGAGGTCAACACCTGTTTCAACGCCGTGGATCGCCATGTAAAGGCAGGCAACGGCGACCGCGTGGCAATCATTTACGACAGCCCTTTGACCGGGTGCCAAAGCCAGATCACCTATAGTGAACTGCTGGAAAAAGTCGCGCGCCTTGGTGGGGCGCTGCAGGCGCGCGGCATCACCAAAGGCGACCGCGTGATCATCTATATGCCCATGGTGCCCGAAGCTTTGGTCGCGGTTTTGGCTTGCGCCCGCATTGGTGCGGTGCATTCGGTGGTGTTCGGCGGGTTCGCCGCTGCCGAACTGGCCACACGTATCGATGACGCCACGCCCAAAGCGATCATTGCCGCGTCCTGCGGAATCGAGCCGGGCCGTGTGGTGGATTACAAACCACTGCTCGACGGGGCGATAGATCTGGCTGCGCATCGCGTTGATTTTTGTGTGATATTGCAGCGTGAACAGCAGCTTGCTGATCTGGTCGCGGGCCGCGACGTGGACTGGGCCGTCTTTCAGAAAGATGCACCACCGGCGGACTGCGTGCCCGTCAGTGGCGGCGACCCCTGTTATATCCTGTATACTTCGGGCACCACCGGTCAGCCCAAGGGAGTTGTGCGCCCCACCGCCGGGCATCTGGTGGCGTTGCACTGGTCGATGAAAAACGTCTACGATATTAATCCCGGCGAAGTGTTTTGGGCGGCGTCAGATGTTGGTTGGGTCGTCGGGCATTCCTATATCTGCTACGCGCAGCTGTTTCAGGGCAGCACCACGCTGATCTACGAAGGCAAACCGGTCGGCACCCCCGACGCGGGCGCGTTCTGGCGGGTGATTTCACAGCATAATGTCAAAGCCCTGTTTACCGCACCCACCGCGTTTCGCGCCATCAAACGGTTGGACCCCGAAGGCGCACTATTGGAAAAGTACGATCTGTCATGTCTCAAAACCCTGTTTTTAGCAGGCGAGCGCACCGATCCCGACACCTTGCACTGGGCACAGGATAAACTGGGCGTTCCGGTGATCGACCACTGGTGGCAGACCGAAACCGGCTGGCCAGTAGCGTGCAATCCCATGGGAATCGAGCCACTACCGATAAAAGATGGCACAGTATCGGTGCCCTTACCCGGCTATGACGTGCGCATTCTAAGTGAAGCAGGCGTCGAGATGCCGACAGGCGAACTTGGGGCGATTGTGATCAGGCTGCCTTTGCCGCCGGGCACTCTGAACACGCTGTGGAAGGCCGATGCACGATATGTATCTTCGTATCTGCAAACATTTGAAGGCTATTACGAAACCGGCGACGCCGGATACGTGGACGGTGACGGCTATCTTTACATCATGTCGCGCACCGACGACGTGATCAATGTGGCGGGGCACCGTCTGTCGACCGGCGCCATGGAAGAGGTGCTGGCGGCCCACGCCGACGTGGCCGAATGTGCGGTGATCGGCGTGGCGGACGCGCTGAAGGGGCAGCTGCCCATGGGATTCTTGTGTCTGAACGCCGGGGTCGACCGTGCGCACGGTGAAATCGTCGCCGAGTGCATTGCTTTGATGCGCACGCGGATCGGCCCCGTGGCAGCGTTCAAGCTGGCCTGTGTGGTCGAACGACTGCCCAAAACACGGTCCGGCAAAATATTGCGCGCCACCATGGCCAAAATTGCCGACGGGCAGGACTGGAAAATGCCGGCGACAATCGACGATCCGACAATATTGGACGAAATCGGCGACGCGCTGCACGGTCTGGGCTATCCACAGGACTAAGGGGCGTTGAACAAAAGTTCAGGACTTGCAAATCGGGCGGGAAGGCAGCAGGCTTAAGGCAAATGATCGAGGGGATCGATGACACTGTTCAAAGCCGCCAGTGCGGCGCGGGCCAATGCGCACGCACCGTATTCAAAGTTTCAGGTGGGCGCGGCTCTGCGCACCGCGTCGGGCGCGATTTTCGCTGGTTGTAACGTCGAAAATGTCGCTTTTCCCGAGGGCACCTGCGCCGAGGCAGGAGCGATTGCCGCCATGGTGGCAGCCGGAGAGCGCGAAATCGTCGAGGTTCTGGTGGTCGCCGAGTCTTCCCGACCTGTGCCACCCTGTGGCGGTTGCCGTCAGAAACTGGCGGAATTTGCAGCCGCCGAAGTTGAGGTTATTCTGGCCGGTCCCACGGGCGAGCAGCTGCGCATCACAGTTGGCGATCTGTTGCCCGGAGCGTTCGACACCGGCCATCTTGGCACCGATTAGGCGTGGGTATGCGCAGGATCATTGCCACCAAACGCGATGGCGGCGTGTTGTCGGGTGACGATTTAGCTTACGTGGCGCGGGGGCTGGCCGACGGCACGTTAAGCGACGCGCAGGCCGGTGCATTTGCCATGGCGGTCAGGCTGAACGGTATGACAATGGACGAACGCGTGGCTTTGACCACCGCCATGCGCGACAGCGGCGACGTTTTGCAATGGGCGCTGCCCGGTCCGGTGCTTGACAAACATTCAACCGGCGGCGTTGGCGACAATGTATCGCTGATACTTGCACCGGCGCTGGCTGCGTGTGGTGCTTACGTCCCGATGATTTCCGGGCGCGGGCTGGGCCATACCGGTGGCACGCTTGACAAACTTGACGCAATCACCGGTTTTCGTTCGGAAGTCGACGAGGACACACTACGCCGGGTGGTTGACGACGTCGGCTGCGCCATCGTCGGGGCCACCGGCAATATCGCCCCCGCCGACAAGCGGCTTTACACTGTGCGCGACGTTACCGCGACCGTTTCCAGTATCGACCTGATTACAGCGTCGATCCTGTCCAAAAAACTGGCCGCCGGGCTGCAAGGTCTGGTGCTCGACGTGAAAGTGGGATCAGGAGCATTTTTGGACGACGCGCCGGGGTTGGCGCGCGCTCTGTGCGACGTTGCCAACGGCGCGGGGTGCAAAACCACGGCGATTATCAGCGACATGAACGAGCCGTTGGCCTCGGCTGCCGGCAACGCGGTGGAGGTTTTGAACGCGGTGGCGCTGTTGCGCGGTGATCAGGTCGATGGTCGGCTTTGGGATGTGGTGGTCGCGCTTGGCGGCGCGCTGCTGGTGCTGGGCGATCTGGCGCAAAACGATGTTCAGGGGCGCGACATGATCGGTGATGCCCTGCAAAGCGGTGCGGCAGGCGAACGGTTTGGCCGGATGGTGGCAGCGCTGGGCGGGCCGAATGATCTGATGGACAAGCCCCGCAAATCGCTGCCTCATGCCCCGGTTGTTGGCGCGGTCGAGGCAGCCCGTTCGGGATTTGTCAGCACTATCGACGTGCGCGCGTTGGGCATGGCGGTGGTCGATATGGGCGGTGGGCGGCGGCAGCTTGATGACACGCTGGATTATAGTGCTGGGCTGGTCGATATCGCGCCACTGGGCGTCTGGGTCGAGACGGGTGACGCGCTGGCAACTGTTCACGCGGGTTCGGATGCGAAGCTAAAGCAGGCGCAACAATCCGTGGCGCGCGCCTACGCGCTGGCTGATAAGCCGCCCCCCGAGACCCCGCTGATTGTCGCGCCGGTCGATTGATGGCGCGGGTGTTTCTGACGGTTCTGGATTCGGTGGGCTGCGGCGGGGCGGTGGACGCCGCCGATTTCGGTGACGCGGGATCAAACACGCTGGGCCACGTCGTCGCGGCCTGCGCTGCGGGACGGGCCGAAGACGGGCGGTCGGGGCCGCTTTTTGTGCCACATATGGACGCGCTGGGCCTTGGGGCGGCGGTGCGCACCTCTAGCGGGATCGAAACGCCGGGGCTGGACGCCGTACCTGCGGGGCTGTGGGGCGCGGCGGATGAGCAGTCGCGCGGCAAGGACACGCCGTCGGGCCATTGGGAACTGGCAGGGGTGCCGGTGCCGTGGGACTGGCATTATTTCCCCAACACATGTCCGGCCTTTCCCGAAGATGTGGTGGCGCGGGTCTGCGAACTGGCTGGGTCCGACCGGATTTTGGGAAATTGCCACGCCTCGGGTGTGCCGGTCATTACTGAATTTGGCGACGAACACATGCGAACGGGTGCACCGATTTGCTACACGTCGGCGGATTCGGTGTTCCAGATAGCCGCGCACGAAGAAAGTTTCGGGCTGGACCGGCTGCTGGATCTGTGCCGCGCACTGGCACCGATGTTGCACGCAATGAAAGTTGGTCGTGTGATCGCGCGACCGTTTGTCGGCAATGCGGGTCAGGGGTTTAAGCGGACCGCCAACCGCCGCGATTTTGCCATCGCGCCACCGGCACCGACGCTGTTGGATCGTGTGGCGGACGGGGGGCGCGCCACATATGCGCTGGGAAAAATCAGCGACATTTTTTCGGGTCGGGGCATTGTCAGCGCCTATAAGGGCAAGGGCGATTCCAGCCTTGTCGATCATCTCGTGTCACTGACTGCCACCGCCAAAGACGGGGCGCTGGTTTTTACAAATCTGGTCGAGTTTGACACGCTTTACGGTCATCAGCGCGACGTGGCGGGCTATGCGCGCGCGCTGGAATGGTTTGACCGGCGTTTGCCCGAAATCAGCGGAGCGCTGGGCAACGGCGATATTCACATCATTACCGCCGACCACGGCAACGACCCGACGTGGAGCGGCACCGATCATACGCGCGAACGCGTGCCCGTGCTGGTGGAAGGTGCGCGCCACGGTGCCATTGGACCCTGCGGGCTTGTGGATGTGGCGGCCAGCGTTCTGGCGCATTTGGGATTGCCAGCGGGACCACACGGACAATCGTTTTTGTAGCGGCGCGCGGCCGCGTCGGTGCAGGTTTTATTCAAAATTGAAATCGCTACAGCATTTCGGGTTTGGCGCGAAATGCTTTAGCCATTGATTTCGGTGGATCGGGGGCCTTAAGTTTGTGCAGTGCAATTTTGGGGGGTGTATGCGCGAACATCTAACGGTCGTTGACCATCCGCTGGTCCAGCACAAGCTGACCCTGATGCGCGAAAAATCGACCTCGTCGGCGGTGTTCAGGCAGTTGCTGCGAGAGATTTCGCAGCTGTTGGCCTATGAGGTCACCAGCGATCTGCCCATGACCACCAAGGCAATCGAAACGCCGCTGATGGCAATGGACTCGCCGACGCTGCACGGCAAGAAACTGGCACTGGTGTCAATCCTGCGCGCCGGAAACGGTTTGCTTGATGGTGTGCTTGAACTGATCCCGTCGGCGCGGGTCGGGTTCGTGGGACTTTACCGCAACCACGAGACGCTGCAGCCGGTGCAATATTATTTCAAAGTCCCGACCGAGCTGGCCGAACGGCCGGTGATTGCTGTTGATCCCATGCTGGCCACGGGCAATTCTTCGGTGGCAGCGATTGATCTGCTGAAAGGCGCAGGCGCCAAGGACATAAGGTTTTTGTGCCTGCTTGCCGCCCCCGAAGGCGTGGCCCGGATGAAGCAAGCACATCCCGATGTTTCGATCGTCACCGCCGCGGTTGACGAAAAACTCAGCGACATAGGCTATATCCTGCCGGGACTAGGGGATGCGGGTGATCGCATGTACGGCACTAAATAGGCTAATTAGTGACCCGAATCCCCTTTACTATCAAATGAAAATTTGGCACGATCCCTGAAAAAATACGGGGGCGAAAATGCGGGTACAGCGGGCGCTTTTTGCAGGGCTGGCAGGATTGATCCTGGCGATGAGCGCAGGCGAGGCGCGCACATTGCGCGGCACCAGCGGACCCAAGGAAATTCCACCGGCGTCCTACAAAGGCAAGCAGTTTGTCGACAGCCGCGGCTGTTTGTTTGTACGCGCCGGATTTGGCGGCACTGTAAGATGGGTGCCGCGCGTGACGCGCAAACGTCAGGTTATTTGCGGGCATAAACCAACCCCCGTCAGCGGTGCACGTTCGGCGGCAGATGCCGCTTCGGCACAGGCGCGCGCCGTGGCGGCGTTCAACGGCGCGGCGCCAACGACCGTGACCGCCCCTCCGGCAACCGGCGTCACCACACCTACCCGCCAGCGCACGCGGCGGGCGCAGAGCAATTTCTGGGATATTGTCAAAACGCCTAAAAGCCGCACGACATTTAGCGATGATCCCAAACCAACCGTTTTTACTTCGACACCCCGTGCCACGCCTGCGCCCACGACAACGCTCGCTGCTGTGCCGGTGACCACTGGCGGGCTGCGAATTCGCCGTGGCAAACGTACGGGGCCGCAGCCGGTGCACCCTGCGACTTTCGCACGTTTCGCGCAGGGTGCCGGTGGCGTGCAGGTGACCCGCACGACACCCCCGATATCGGGCAATTATCGCGTGATCGGCAGCGACACCGCCGCCACGCGCGGTGTTGGCACCACGACGGGTCAGGCGGCGATGGATCTGATCTGGACACAAACCGTACCGCGCAAACTGGTCGACACGACCACAGGGCGCGACGTGGCGGCGCAATTTCCCGAAATCGTCTATCCCTACACATCTGTGGCCGCCAGCAAATCCTATGTGCCACCGGTAGCGCAGCCGCGGCGCATCGCTTCGGTCATGAAATCGGGCACGTCCGGCGCGAGCGGGCGTGCGATCACCACAACCGACGTATCCGCCGGAGATTCCGAACCGCCCGAGGTGACGACAGTGCTGGAACAGGGTACGGAATTTGGCGATGAGGCAGTCAAGACATATACCCCGCCGCGTCTGCGCTATGTGCAGGTAGCCACATTTGGTGTGCCCGCCAACGCAGTAAAACTGGTGGCCAAATTCGCCGCCGACGGTCTGCCCACCCACACGCGGCCACTTCTGCGGGGCGGCAAAACCTACGATATCGTGCTTTTGGGCCCTTTCTCAAAGGACGGTGAACTGGGGACCGCACTGCGCAAAGCACGCCGTCTTGGGTTTGGTGACGCGTTCACGGTGAAGTAACGCATACCCCGAAAGAGCCGTCAAGCAACCGGAAAAAACCGCGCACAGGTCTGTGCATGGCGAAACGCTGTGGGCGAATATTAAGACGATAATGCAGGCCTCGTGCGGCTGGGGTAAAAGTCCCCCCCGGACCTTTCCCTGAGTGCCAGCTCGGCCATTCGATTTGTTCGGCAGGCAGGCGATTTTGGTCATGTTGACCCAAAAGTGCCGAAGAAACGCAAGAGTAAGCTTGATCCCTATCGTGCGGATATCATCGGCTGGATCGGTGAACAGCCGGACCTGACGCGGTCCGAATTATGCACCCGGCTGGACGGGGAACATGGCCTGCGTGCCGGATCATCGACACTGGATGACTGGCCGCGCAGCAACCAGATAACCTATAAAAAAACGGCTCACGCCAGTGAACAGGAACGTGCCGATGTGCAGGCAAAACGCAACCGCTGGCGCAAACGCCAAGACTGGCTGAAACACCATCTACACCTATTGGACCGGATCGTGTTCATTCCTTCTCGGCAGATTGCTGCGCAATCGCCTGTCAGGCAGTGGATGAAACCGGACTGAACACAAAGATGGCTCGGTTACGCGGGCGGGCGGCAAAAGGCCAGCGCTTGGTAGCTTCGATCCCACACGGTCACTGGAAGACCAAGACATTCATTGCCGTCCAGCACCCAGGGCGCGGCGGAGGAGGTGCTGACCTACCCCCATCCAACGTCCCGGCCCCCGCGCCGGGATCTCCCGGCCGCCAAAAGACCACGGATCGGGTCCGGGGCGGGCTTTGATCGCACCGTCACCGATGCCGCCGGAGGCTTGGCGAAACGTTCCACCTGCCGCCCGTTGGTGCGCGGTGTTGCGATTTTTTGCTGGCCTGCGCGGCGTCAATGGTTTTAGCTGTGCGCGGGTGCCTATTATTTTTGCTGCCCGGGGTCTGGCGGCTGGTTCGGATCAGCGCAATTGGATTACAACCAATCGATTAGGGGAGATTATCAATGGAGCTTATTTTTGTTCACGGCTGGAGCGTTACCAACACCAGCACTTACGGCGCACTTCCACAGGTTCTTAGTACCGCAGCGGCTGCAACGGGGTTGCAGATCAACACCCACGACATCCATATCGGGCGCTACATCAGTTTTCATGACGAGGTGTCCATGCAAGACGTCGTATTGGCTTTTGACCGGGCGCTGCGCGACAGGCTTGCCCCGGGCGGCGGGGCGCTGCCTGCATTTTCCTGCATCACACATTCAACCGGCGGGCCGGTGCTGCGCGAATGGGTACGGTGGGTCAAAACCAACACGCCCCAGGACCCGTTTCCGCTAACGCATCTGGTGATGCTGGCACCGGCCAATCACGGCTCTGCATTGGCGACGCTTGGTAAAAATGCGGTAGGCAGAATCAAGTCTTTTTTCTCGGGCATTGAACCGGGTCAACGTATACTGGATTGGCTTAGTCTTGGCAGCGACGGGCAATGGGATTTAAGTCTGGGCAATCTCAATACCGCTGACGCGGATCCCCGGTTTTTCCGGTTTGTATTGACGGGCCAGAAGATTGACAGCAAATTATATGACCACATAAACAGTTATACGGGTGAAAAAGGCTCTGACGGGGTTGTACGGGTTGCAGGCGCAAACCTGAACTATAGCGCCATAAAACTGTCCCAAACCGATACAAGGGTCAAATCAAGCGGGCGAGCTACCGTTTTGGAACTCAGCAGCCATTTGCGCGACTCTGTCAAAACCTGCTTGGGCGTGCTGCCCGGAACATCCCATTCGGGAACAAAATACGGGATTATGGCAAGCGTAAAGTCGGCGGGGAGCGCGCATAAACCCGTAGTTGCAGAAATTATCAGATGTCTGAAGGTCAATTCGACCACCAGCTATGACCAGGCGGCGACCGACTTGGCGGCGCTGACGCAGGCAACCCAAAAAAACGACCACACCTACTCAATGATCGTATTTCAGGTAACCGATGATCGCGGCGAACGTATTACGGATTACGACATGCTTATTCTGGGCGACAGGTGGTATTCCCCAAATGCGCTTAAGCCGGGATTCATGAAAGACAAACAATTCAACAAAGCAACCGGTCGACTGGTCTACTTTGTCGACACAGCGAAAATGCTGGAAATGAAAAACATTGGTTTTCGGATTATAGCGCGACCCGAAAAAGGATTTGCCTATTATCATCCAGCAGAATTCAGATCAGGTGATATTCCGGTGTCGAAGATAATTGCGGCCAACGAAACGCTTTATGTGGATGTCACGCTCAAACGCCGTGTGGCCAGGAACACGTTCGATTTTGTGCCGGTCGGAAAATCAGGCAGTTTCAAAAGAGTGAAACCCATCGAATAACCTATCGGGTTTCGCCTTATTCCGAAGTGGCCATAGCGGATTTGCCCAAAGTCGTCGACAACAGCGCCGCCGACAGAATAACTGCGCCAGCGACCGGAAACACGGTGGCACCCCACTGCGCATAGGCCAGCCCGCCGCCGATCAGCCCCAAAATGCTGGCCACGGCACCGATGCTGCCGGAATATCCCTGTACCGCGCCCTGCAGGCGGTCGCCTGCGGATTTGGAAATAACCGACATGAACGTCGGCCACATCAATCCGTTGCCAAGCGCAATAAAGGCGGCGCTGGCGTAAATGAACGGGGTTTGCGCGGAAAACAGGAACGCAAATCCCACCGCCAGAAATACGCCACCAAAAGCCATCAAGACGCCGTCGGCCACCTTTTGACTGATCCAGCCCAGTACCGGCCCCTGCACGATGATCATCAACAGGCTGAGGAAGGCAAAATAGATACCCATTTGGGTGGTCGACCACGCCAGACCGACGAGGGCGTGAATCGGAAACCCCGCGTAAAAGAAACTGAACCCAAGCAGCACCAGAAAATTGATCGACAACAGCGCGCGCATGTTGGGAAGGCGCAGGATCGCGCCCAGTCCGTCGGGCTTTTCGCAATCAAGCGCATAGCCGCGCTTGTGTTCGTGCCCGTAAACCGCGCAGGCGCTGTGTTCTTCCAGATGCTCTGAAATCTGCTTGGGCCGGATATCCGCCAGTCCGAACTGGATCAGCGCCAGAGCCGCCGCAGATATGGCAAAAGCCGCCATGACCGGTAAGATATCCCCCAGCAGCGTGGCCCCCAACAGACCGGCCAGTGCCGGGCCGATGATGAATCCCAGATTGGTCGATACCGCCATGCGGCCAAAA
>Ga0114932_10001769_pt1 | contig 23990 bp, 18 predicted proteins | sample 2SBtaG_2_FD_87286 | JGI IMG/M metagenome (GOLD analysis project Ga0114932, IMG submission 87286) | Deep subsurface microbial communities from Kolumbo volcano to uncover new lineages of life (NeLLi) - 2SBTROV12_ACTIVE470 metaG | ecosystem: Environmental > Aquatic > Marine > Volcanic ...
TCCACGAATCTAGTTGCAAAAGGGTTCTTCCAAGGGTGTGATGAGATTGCGTCCCGAGTGGGACCGAAGTCCCCTTTGTATCCTATGGCGGTATGAAACGCCACATCCCTGAGCTCGTCAAGCTGAAGCCGATTCATGCATTCATAGCGGAAGTCCCTTGATGCGAATGCGTCGGAAGGCAGGAAGGCCTCGACCACTTTCTGCAGGCTGGGACCGGTGTACAGGTTTTCCACCAGGAATTCTTCGCCCATTAATCCAGGTAGGATGTACTCCAACCGGGAAAGGAGGTTGGGGTGATGGGATTCGATGAGTTCTTGAAACTCCCTCGACGACCATACACCCCAGATGTTCATTCTCTCTTCCCCAGTTTATCCTTTAGATAGTTGGACCAATCGTAATCTAGATGGTTGAATAGCATGTTTGGGTCATAGTATAGCTGTCCTTTCAGCTGCTGGGTGGTGTGGGAGAATGTCTGTATCAAGTCCAGAATCAGCATCTGAGAATTTGGGTCAGCCTTTGAGAATGCGTCCTTGAAGGGGTGGGCGGCATTGAAGGATATTGCATCCTCTCCTCCCTTGTGCTCGACACGGAAGAAACTAGGGTCCCTCCTGTCATCGTGCAGAAGTACAGTATGTTGTCCAATAACGAACTCTTCGTTGAGGCGTGCTAGTTCCATTATCTCGGTATATCTAGCTACGTCCTCGGGAACATAGTCTACTCCGAGCCAATCCATTATCGATTCATTCTCCCGGTCTAGGGCCTCCTTCATCACCCGATAGTTTCCGGTATTCAGAGAGACACCTTTTTTCATCCTCCACTCGTGGTCCTTCTTGCTCCAAAAATGCTCCGAGAACATGAGCGTTCTGTTGCCCTTAAAATCAGAGAGGGAGAGTACCTTCTTGAGTCGTTCACTGCCATGCTCCTCTAACACTTTCCCTGTCATTAAATATACCACCCTCTATACTAATCATCGTTTTCGTTGAGTTCTTTCATCCTCGACATGACGTAACTCTTCAGGTATAAACCCCAATTCTGCCGTATCTGTTCAAGGAAACTCTCGGCGGTGTATTCGATGTCCTTGTCAAACATACTCTCTGCCTTGGCGTGTGACATGATTATGAGGTCCAGCATGGCCTTAATTTCAAGTGCTGTTTTCTTGGTATCGCATTCCTCTTCGTCCAGGTTGTTTACGAGTTCGTAGACCCTGTCCCAGAACACGTGGGTCATGTTGTAGTCCAGCACTGCTTTCCCGCCAAGAAATCTTGGCTCGTAGAAAAGCGGGCCCTTCCAATCCTGTTGTATCACAGTGAAGTCCTGTGCCTTGAAGAGCTCCTCGAGACGCCTACGCTGTTGTTCGTCAAAGGAATCGCTGTAGGACTCGGCTGCATTGTGAGCTTCGGCATCTAGGTCCAAATCCTTGTCCAGCTGGCTCTTCGGGGTAGGGGTGTTTGTTGCGGTCTTCTCGGCAAGTTGGTGGTTGCCCGCCCTCTGCAAAAGATCCTCCGCCATCTCCTTCTCTTTTTCCTCGTTATCTAGGGCTTTGTTGGCCCTGTGAAATGCTCGCACCTTCTCTAAGACACTCTCCCTGGTAGGCAGCATCTTATCCTTTATGGCTAACTTAAGTAAACGCTGCGGCGTGGCTCCTCTTTTGATTTTCTTGACTGTGAATGCCCGGTCAATCTCTGCATCGAATAGGATTTCGCCGCCCCACCACCGATCCATTTCCGTAAATCTAGGCCATCCACCTTTTCCACCTTGCCAATTCATTGTACCGTAGTAGACCTCTCTGTGGTTCCTCATGATTGAGATACCTTCGTTCATGTTGAAGTGGCGGGCTATTGACTTTGCATTGCCACCATCGCCTTTCCTCTTTCTGAATTCCTCGGGAATAATCGACATCCTCACGGTTACCGTCGAGTCTGCCCCAGGGGTGGCGGAATTATGGTCCGTCGCCCATGTAATTGTCATGTCCTTGTATAATTCAGCAGGATTATCGTCTGGAAATGCTGTCTTCTCTAACCTCGCAAAGAGGGGGTCGATGGCCTTCACCTCCTCGTTGTCAATCAAAATTCTCACAGGACCAGTCCTGTGATTAGTGTCTACTTGATTTCCCTTGTGGTCGGTGCCCCAAATGAAATAGCGATAGGTTCTACCCACCCAGACCCTAAACTCCTTGATGATCTTCTCCGCGTTCCTTTCCTGCCTATCGTACTTCCTCCAAACAACCAAGGTGCCACTGTCCTTGCCGACTAACTCTTCGAATTGTTTGGGGACCATTCTCTCAACTGGTTCTGGGATACCCACAAGTTCGTCATTTTCAATTTCATCAAGGTCAATGTAGGTGTAAAGGCACTTTGCCCCTTTTTGTTTTGACCAAACCTCGACTCTTTTGCACTCGTGAATGGCCCCTAAAATCATCCCTACTCCGAACCTCCCGATGCCAGTTCTAGAATTGATTCTAGAGGACCATCCTACCTTGAGGCATTTCCCAAGGGTATCGGCATCCATACCATGGCCGTCATCACCAAAGGCGAGGGATTTGATATCATATCTCTGGCCTTTCTTCTCTGTTTCGAATTTGATTTTGATTTCGCTCGCGTCTGCCTGTAGGGAGTTATCTATAGCCTCACCATAAGCACTTAGGTCATCAAAGTCGTCCTCACGAAGCGACTGTATTGCATGTTTACCTTCAAAAAAATCTGACATTCCCATTAACTCCTTTACTCCACATATAAAACTTGTTTATAAATACAATCATCACGATGGCTAGAAGAGCAGAGTGATGTAATTATTCAGAGGGAATTATGTCTTATGCAATTCAGAGGGCCACCACATCTGCTCTGATTTTGCTTTATAGTAATCTCAAATCATTTCATCATTTAGAATCTTAATTTTTTGATATGCCTGCACAATATCTGAAACAATTATTGGTATTTCATCGTTGGAATTATCGGTTGATAAACAGAATCTCACTGTCCAATCTGCCTCCTCTCTAGTTTTTCCTATTGCGATTAATACATGCGAAGGAGTTGGGGCCCCAGATTTACAGGCTGAACCTGTGCTCATCACAACATTACTCAAATTAGCAACCATAGCATCTCCATTAATTCCCTTTATGGTGAAATTTGAACCACCAGGAATTCTTGGAGAATTCTCTCCGTTGATGGTGATATTTTGTATTTTTTCCTTTAATTCGAATTCAATTTTATCCCGCATTTTTGAAATTCTGTCAGCATCTGAGTCTAGCGATTGTTTTGCAATCTTACAAGACTCAGCAAAACCAATTATCCCAGGCACATTTAGTGTAGATGAACGTATTCCATGTTCTTGCTCACCCCCCAAAAGTATAGGATTAATTGGGAAATTAAGTGGGCCATTTCTAATAAAAATCCCGCCTATTCCTTTAGGCCCACGCATCTTATGACTACTGAATGACATTAAATCAACATCTAATGAATTGACATCTACCGGTATTTTACCAACTGCTTGAGCAGCATCGGTATGAATGATTGCACCGCCTGAATTTCGGATCAATTTTGTAACCTTTTCTAAGGGTTGAATTGTGCCCAATTCGTTATTTACTAACATTATTGAAACTAATATCACATCATCATTCAACTTAGATTCTAAATCATTGATATCTATCAATCCTTCTTGATTACAATTTACAGTGACAACATTATAGCCCATTTCATCTAATTTTTTCACCGGATTAATTACAGCGGGATGTTCGATTGAGGAAAACAAAATTGTTTTTTTATCGGTTATGCTCTTCAATTTTTCAACCGTACCTAAAATGGCTAAATTATTGCTTTCGGTAGCACTAGATGTGAAAATAATTTCACTCTTTTTAGCCCCTATGAAATTTGCAATATATTCTCTAGACGCCTCCACTTCTTGTAATGCTGATCTACCCAATTCATGGTTTGAAGATGGACTACCAGGATTTTTTCCCATGAAGGTATTCATTGAATTAATTACTTCAGAATGCACGAAGGTTGTAGAAAAATTGTCACAATAAATCATTCTATCAGACATTTTCAACCACGCCTAAAGATGACAGATTAAACAACCACCCAAGTCTTCATCATCATCACCTAAATCTCCAGTAAACAATTGTGCTAATGTTTGCGGTTTTCTTCTTGCTTCAGCCTGTGCTATTCGTTTTGCTTCATTCTCTAAAATTTCTCGCATTCTTGCAGGTTTTTCTAATTCCTCTAGACTTTCAATTTGGGACCAGGTATATCCTTCATCATTAATTTCATATTTTTTAGCTTCCTCAAACAAATCTGGATGGTATTGCTTCAACCGAACCCATTCTGAACGACGCTGATAGAAACAAAAGGAACATCCTGAACGGCTTCGCCATTCATAGTATCCAGGCATACCTACACCACTTTCATCTAATATCCTCATCACATCTTCACGTGTAATCCCATCCTCTTTGAAAGGAAATATCGGGAGAATATTGTTTTTAGTAGAAATATAACCATCCCTTTTTTCATCAGCACGTATCCCGATATACAGGCTCACTGGCTCATCTCCCACATATCTCTCAAAAGGTTTGATCTTCAATTCTTTTGTGCACCAACGAGCATTGGGGGAAGGGAGGAAATTATTGAACATCTTCAAGAAATGATCAAAACCCCTTTCACCTTTCTCACTTGAAATTCTAATTACGGGCTTACCAATATATGCTTCAATCTTTGTTAGATACTCGTACGTTTCCTTCAATTCTTTATGAGTATCTGTAAACAAATATTCCATTTCAATTTCTGGATATTTATCTTTCATGTACAATGCTAGAGCTGTACTATCTTTTCCACCTGACAACATTAGAATGTGCCTTCTCTCACCCTCATCACTCATTCGAATCACCTAATTCCGTCATTTCTTCATGTAATATCTCAGCAATAGCTGCGAATCTCTTCAGGCGGTCAGCCTCGTCAATTGATTGCTCTAACCACGCTGAAAACTCTACCTGGTATTCATCTATTTTTAACTTAGATTCTTTATTAAAACGGATTATCTCGCGTCTCTCTGAAAATTGACTACGGAGAATACCTATGCGGATTATTGTATCATCACTATTCTTTCTTTTTTCAGCTGCAACCTCTTGTAAGCGCATCAAATCAAGTGAGATGTTTTTCAAAAGCACAGAAAAATCTGCTACTTGAACATCGATCCAATCACTTGGAGGAATACCTTTGTTAATGATTCTAGAAACTACAACTCTCCAGTCTCTATCCTTCATATCAGACATTTCACGTAATAGAAGATTCATCGTCATATCAGCAGATAATCCACTCAAATTCTTACCAATTTTTGTTAATTTCTTCCTGATTTGTTCGTCATCACCAGTTAACCTAAATTCATTCTTAACCTCATTTTCTATTCTAGTTAATAAGGAAGGAAATGCTTGCCTGAGGGAGGAAACACACTCATCTAATTTTTCCACGAATATTTTTACTCCCGTTTCATCATCTAGTGATACTCCTAAAATTTTTGGAAGCGTGGTAAATGTCAATTCATAAGGGTCGGTTGTATCCATTATAGCATTTCTAACCAAAATTGTTGAGGGCGGTTCGAGTGTTTTGGTTTTGCGGACATGGGGTGGTAACTTAGCAACGAAAATTACCAATGGTTTCACAACATCTAGCAAAGAGGGCGAATCCTTCTTTACATTCAACAATGCTTCGTGAAGAAGTTCAAGTGCTAGTTGGCATTCTTTTGGTAATTGGAATAATTGAATATGGAAAAGTTCAGGGCGTCGTAATAGGCGTTCGAACATTTCAGTGTCAGGAATTGGAGTATAGAGACCATCTTCATAGAAGGCTAAATCATCTCTTAATACCTTGTGAAGGAGACAGGTGAAAACTGGCATGATGCCTCTTTTCAAACCATATGGTTCTGATTCAAGATGTGAATAAAGATCTTCAAGAGGTTTTCTTGAGGCACTATTTTTCTTCAAGAATTTAATTGCACCTTTCCACACTGGACCCCAATCACCTTTGGGCTCTACGAAGGAATTTCTACTAGATTTTGAATTAAAGAACCCACCATTTACGAGAAGGCTTTCAAAAATAGTTATTTCCGGTGGATATTTTTCTATTCCTAAACGATCATCTTGCTCGTTGTTAAGCATTCTATCAATTATTTTGTTACAAGCCCTTGTTCCTGGGATCGAAGGTTTGAACTTATTTACCAATTCATTATGAAACGCTGGTGACTTGGGATAAGCAGCATCACAAATTTGAGATAAATTTGATTGAACCTCTGATGAATTTGATATCATTAGTATCTCTCCCCTATACACCCAAGTCTGTGAAGAAAAATTATACTGATGTCCATAAATACCAACCGATGGACCTATCAAATTGAGGAATCTCCTCTTACATTCTTCTTTTCTAGAATTCACTTCCTCCCTAGCGATTCTATCAGATTGAAGATCGACCATCAATCTAGATAGCCAATCCCAAACAAGATAATCAAAAGCAAACCTAGACGCATCAGTAGTTGGCTCACAAAGTACAATTATTGTACGATTAACATTTCTTTTCTTGCCTTCGGTTGCTTCAGTGATTGAATGCAATATTGATTTACGATCAACATTCCCATCTAAAAGAGCAAATATTACCCTGCCATTACCATTTGGTGCGCACTTATAATCAAATTTAGAATCTAATAACTCACTTGCATCAATTATTTCAGTATCAAACAATCGGAGATACCCCGTTTCTATGTAATGTCTCCTTGCAACGAGTGGCTTCAGATCATCTATTTGTTCATCAACAATTAGTTTCCGAATGAATGATGGCGTGGACAGTTGGGGTATCTCCTTTTTCGCGTCATCAAAAGCACTCTCCAAATCTACATCTGAGCCTTCCCAGAAAGCAAATGAGTCCTCGTATTTTCTGTAGATAATAATATTCTTTTTTTGTAGATATTTTAATGACTTTTGTGTGGCCTTAGAATCACCAACTGCAATGCTAATCGTAGATTCACTAGCCCTTAAATGAGCTGGCGTCCCAAATACACTTAGTAAGCCTAGAGATTTGATGACCTCTGCAGTAAAGGGAGGGGATTCAGCATCAATTCTACTTAGTGCAAATTCTATTTCACTCCACCTCCTAGCATTTAATCCAGTAAAAACGGAAATTCCAAAATTCTCTTCTAGGTAATCATACAGTAAGGGCAAATTATAACATGAATTTGACAATGATCCATCCCATCTACGACGTAACCCATCTAAGAATGCGTATGGTTCATCACTTGTTAGGAAAGTGAATAACGAGCGCTCATTTTGTGCGAGTGAACTACGGAAAATAGGCCAAGCCATCAAAGCAGCAATTGGTCCTATAGGCACACATTTAGGAAGTAATGAATCAATATCCATACCTGAATTATCACGTATAGAATCAAAGGCGCTACTATCTAAATTCTTAGTAACCTCAACCTTCATCTGTTTAACAAAATTATTCCCCTCATCGTTTGACTGGATTGCGGATGAAATTAAGTTCAAAAATTGCTCATTTGGTTCCTTAAATGGGACATCGGTAAATCGACCCTGTACTTTCTGCCACTCTGCTCTTCGGGCCTTATCAAGATCCCCTAGATAATCGGTATAGGCCATATGTAGAATATTTAACACTACAAATTTACCTGCTGAACGCTGGGCTAATTCAGCTAATATTTGCATTTCAAACAAATCCGCACTAGAATCTTCAGCAGCGAATTCCAAGAATTTGCCAAATTCATCAGCAATTAGCATTATTCCCGTTTTTCCAGATTTAGAAACATTATCTAAAGCCCATTCAAAAGCACCGCCGATGTCTTTTGACTTAGGCCCACGCCACTTAACTCCTAATTCCAACATGGCCTGAACTAGTGCCTCATGTAGTGATTCAGCAATATCCCCTCGACGACCATATATGGGAATGACCAACATGTCCTCTTCAATCCCAAGTTTGTTTCTCATTCGGTGAATCGATGGATCATCATTAGCTGTACCAGCAAATAGGTGACTTAGAAACAATCCAAATGAGGATTTCCCTGTACCATATGGCCCAGTTAATGACCATGATCGACTTCCATGTTTTTCCAATCTCCCAGAATGAATCCTATCAATAAGAGATTCCCCCATGGGCGTAAGGATATAGCCATCAAGAGCAGTCGAATCCATAAAATCACTAGAAATATCTACTGATCGATGGAAACGACCACGTACAGAAAAGGGGAATTCTTGCCCCGCTGAAATAGTCATCTTAGCACCCCCGTATAAGCGTGGACTATCATGGTCTGTTCATCGATGATACTTGAATCACGAGAAATCATTGCTATGCCAGCGGTTTGAGTAACCCCAAACCCAAATTCATTAGGCATTGATTCAATTAGATCAAATAAATTATTTTGAGTTAATTTAAACACTGCACCTGGTGCACCTATACCGTGTGATATTGATTCAAGACGAACTGTGGATGAAGATCCTAACTCTGAAATCCAATAACGGTTAATTGCATATGCAAGGATTCCAACAGGCAAACTATTCTTCTCTCCGCGATTGAATCTATACACTTTCTCACTACTTTGTGACCCATCCTCTACTAGCATCCCCAATTCAGACAATGGTGAATCAAAAGAATCTTCCAAAGGTACATGCCTGCCTACTTTTGATTTAGTGTATGTTTTAATCATAACCTCTACATCTCTTGATATCACTGCTTCTGATGATGTAGATACTCCGGCACCCAATGATTGAAGCCAACTTACCATTGAATTTTTAGTGATTGTTGGTTCATTCCATTGGCTAAAGGCTAACTTAATTGAGCCTGCAGATGAATCACATCCTGCTAACAACCAGTGTAGCAACCATAGGCTAGCATCACTCTCAAGAAATGGATCGAAACCAGTTGGCCCGAATACCGTTTCAGCCAAATGGGTTAACACCAATTCACCGGAATTTTCCCCATTTTCTGTAAGACCAAGGATATTACACCAATGGCGTATTGATAAAGTCATATTTTTGCCAACACCAAGATTAACAAATGCATCATCTTGAGAGAAAAACTTGGGATTATTGGAGATTTGTTTTATTGCTTTTGGAATCCATGAAAACCGCAAGGAGAAGGACTCATGACCACTAAATTTCAACTTAACTTCCGAGCCCAAGCCTGACCCTCCCCAAACTGGGTATACCATTCGCTTCTTCAACATTGCACCAGGTACTCGGAAAACCAGGGTTCATAAATAATCGGGATAACTTTTTGTCAACTCTTCGTTTCGGATTATTGTGCCCACTCTTCAAGATGTAGTTGCAAGTATGGGTGCGGCTAGTCATGCTCGTATAATCGACTACAGAATTTTAGAGTTATTGAAATCGATTAGTGGTAGTTACGGCACACTATCTAGGCAACAAAAAGCAGAACTAATTATTCAATTCCTTGGTGCTGAAAACATTCTCAAAAAAAAGGAAATACGCAATGTTTTATTCCTCAGCCTAGACACTGATGTGAGCCAAGAATTGGCTGAATCTCTGTCTATTAATGTTAGCAAATTGTATGATTTCCATCTTTCAGGAGTTAGATTATCTAAAATGCGTACATTTTTTGGTTTACCCGAACATGAAGAAGAAGTAATCGTTGATGAAAAATCAGATGAATGTATTATTTGTGATGGAACTGGAAACAAACCTGAATTTTCACCATTCTATTCCTTATACGATTATCAAAGAACAGCTATGTATGGTTGTAATAATATTCTGAATCATAATGAGGTGAAGAGAGTTATGTTGCATATGCCAACGGGCTCCGGGAAAACTAGAACTGCAATGCATTTAGTATGTAGGGAATTATGTAGTAAAGAGCCATCAACGGTACTATGGCTTGCTAATGGAAAGGAACTTTGTGATCAAGCCGCTGACGAATTTGAACAAGCCTGGGCTAGATTAGGTGACAGGCCTGCGTCGGCGTTGAGGTTCTATGGAGGGGATAGCGAGTGGGATCCTGAGTTCAATGATGGGCTCGTCGTAGCCGGGTTACAGAAATTATGGAATTATATGACTAAAGATGTAGATAGAGTGAACCCTCTTGCTGAAAAAATATCATTGATTGTATTTGATGAGGCGCATCAATCTGTTGCAAACACATACAAACAAATGACTGAGATTCTCCTGAATTTTAACCCAAATATCAAATTATTGGGTCTTTCAGCTACACCCGGAAGAGCGCATCATAGAGGAGATGAACGTGAAGATGAACAACTTGTTAATCTATTTAGAGGAAATAAAATTCGCCTTCGCCATCCTGATTATGATTCAGCAATTTCATATCTTATATCCAGCGGATTTCTTTCAACCATTAATTACCACAATATTGATTATTTGTCAGAAGAATTGGAGGAGGCTGACGCAAACAGAATTGCAGAATCATTCAAAATTCCTGATGATGTATTAACAGAACTTGGACTAGATGTTCAAAGAAATTTAGCCCTTCTAGAACATGTATTTGCGATTGCAGAAAACCATCAACGAATTCTTCTATTTGCCCCAAGCGTAGGAAGTTCAAACCTATTAGCAGCAGTCCTTAGGCAGCAAGGTTACCTTTCAACCTCTATTACTTCGGAAACACCCAAAGATGAAAGGCAAGGAATAATTGATCGATTCAAAAGTAACGAACAAAAGTGTATGATTTTATGTAATTATGGGGTTTTAACCACAGGTTTTGATGCCCCTAAAATAAGTGCAATTATCATTGCAAGGCCTACTTCATCCATAGTTTTATACTCCCAGATGGTTGGAAGAGGAATTAGAGGAATTCGAATGAAGGGGACTGAAGAAGCAGACATCTATACTGTGCAAGACACGTCAATACCTGTATTCGTCAATATAGTTCAACAATTCCGTAATTGGGAAGAAAGTTGGGGTGATTTAGATGACTGAAGATACACGAGATTATATTCGCGTTGGGCAATGGATGCGAGAGAATAGGAAAAATTCAAACTACAGAACCACAGTACAGGCAATGTGTGAGTTGATTGATAACTCAATTGAAGAAAATGCTGAAAATATTGTCTTAGGAATTTTTATCGATAATATGAGAATGGGGAAAATTAGCAAAATAATCGTAGCTGATGATGGAGACGGAATGTCTCAAGAAATCCAATGGGATGCTGTTTGTGAAAATGCTGGCTCAAGAATGGATAGGCGTACTCAATCAATCAGAGGAAGGAAAAAACTTGGGAAATATGGAGTTGGCCTTCCTAAAGCTTCTGATTCACAATGTGACACATGGCATGTTTATTCGTGGCAAAAAAAGCCAAAAAGTGCACACCATTCAGTAATTGATTGGTCTACTGGGGATTTTAACAACAAAATTCCAAAACCAGAAGCAGTTCCCGCTCCACCAGATTATGTTTCATTGTTCGGCCTTGAAGATTCAATATCGGGGACTATGGTCATATGGGATAATCTTGGTGGTCCATCTTTCACTTGGCAAACTTACAACGGTCTCGCTAGAAATTTACAAATAGAGTTAGGGAGAATATATAGGAAATATTTGCAACATGAAGATTCACTAAATATTATTATTCAACCAATTCCGAGTACGGGACAAACACCTGAACAGGTGTACATTAATATTCGGGATCCACTATTTTTGACCGCAGATACGGGGATACCTGAACCTGATTTCCCTGATTGGGTAGAGGGAGAATCTCTATTTCAATTGGAAACCAGTCAATCGGAGAACATACCAGTTACAATTACTACATTAGATGGCGATGGAAATCGTTCCACTGCAACAGTAGAAATTATAGTAACGGCCTCAATTGCAAAAAATAGTGCTCGTACAGTCATTAATGGAGCACCGCCAGGGATGTTTGAATGGGGTAAAGAGGTAAATAAGAACAAAGGGGTTTCATTTTGTAGAGAAGGACGAGAGATTCGTCTTGATGGTCGCTGGTGCTTGAATGAACCCCAAGAAAGATGGTGGGCCTTAGAGTATGATTTCCCTGAAGAATTGGATAAGTTACTAGCAATATCTACTGATAAACAAGATTATACAGCGTTGACTCAAGGAATGTCTTTTGAATTTGAAGATATCAAAATGGAAGGAGAATCTGATGCCGATGCATTGGATAGAGTCAAAAATGATGATCCGGGAAGTGCCTTCATTTACGAACTAATAAATGAATTAAAACAAAAAATCGTAAGATTACGCTCATTGATTAGTTTACAGAGACCCCCTAGAATTCGCACTAGAGCTTGCAGAACTTGTGGAAATGTAGATTGCACATGTGATGAACCTGACCCGTGTACTGATTGTGGAGTTCATCCTTGCCAATGTATTGAAGAAGTGCCCGATCCTGAGCCAGAAGAAGAAGCTGAAGAAATTGCTGACGAGCAAACCGACGACAATGAAGTAACCGAAACAGATATGCCAGAAATAGAGGAATATTTGAGATCATTTAGTGTTCCAGATAATGAAATAGAGAGAATCTCAAAAAACTTAGTTGTACGTAACAAGCATTGGGTGATAACTACCGGAAGAGGATTTGGCCGTAGTTTGTTATTTGCTGTTGAAAAAATTGGCGGAGCGAATTTGGTAGTTCTCAATCATGATCATCCGGCTTACGCACATATTTTTGCTGGCTTAAAAATTGACGAAGGTATGCCCGAAGGCGTTCCTGACGAATTCAAGAATCGAATGCATAACGCTAGTACTGCATTGTTCTTGATGATTTCAGCTTGGGCTGAACTCGAGCGAATATCTGGAGAAGATGAGAAAGATATGTTAGAGCAAACCCGAGAGGACTGGGGTAGGAAAATGCGTGAATTCGTAAGAGAAATGAATCGAAGAAGAGAAGGTTAGTGATGATGTGCAGTTCAAAGAACTACATGATACTCTAGTGAATTACTATGATGCCAAGCATCAGTTAAGTATGGTAGTTTGTCCGTTCATCACTGTTCAAACCATTCAAGATATTCTCTCAACTAGAACAAATCGTCAATGTGTAATCATTACCTCCTGGCGCTCAGACCATCTCCTTACTGGAGTTTCATCACTAGACCTCTACGATGTATGTCAAAATAACGGTTGGACCCTTTTTGTCAACGACCGTCTTCACATGAAGTTGTATTCACGGGACTTGGATTCAGCCTGGGTCGGAAGTGCCAACTTGACCAATCGCGCTCTTTCAGATGATGAGCGCTCCAACCACGAAGTCCTCACCTTCAACGAGGAATTGACCACTGATGACAAAATCATGATTCAGCGAGTGCAGGCGGAATCTGTACTAGTCACAGAAGAGGTTCATCGTCAATACAAGCAGTGGCTTGATGCACAACAATCGGTGGAACTTCCACCACCTGATCCTGTGGAAATCGATACTACAGAATCAGCCTTTCACACCAGTCAACTTCCACACAGTGACACACCCGAAAGGCTCTGGGAGGTTGCCAACGATGCAACCGACCTTCGTGATTACGAACAAGCTGCCATGGAACACGACCTTGCTGTATACCCGGTGGATACAACTCTATCACTAGATGAATTCATGGTGGAAATGAAAGCCGTTTTCTTCGCGCATCCTTTCATCGAAACGTTTGCTCGTGAAATCACTCCCGATGGGATTCACTTTGGTGGAGTAAAACAATGGATCAAACAGAACTGTACCGATGTCCCAGTGCCTCATGCTAGGGAACTAACATTCCCTACCCAAGCCTTGGTTGAATGGTTCCCATCCCTTGATGGCAATCAATACCAAGTCGACAGGCCTAGGCATAGCCAAATACTAAGGCGTATTAACAATCAATAACCATCAGAAAAGTTACTTATTTCTGCTATTTTGAAGCCATCGCTCAAACTTTTTTTGTGTGCAATAGCTTTAGTTTTAGAACTAAACACATGCAAACTTTCTATCCAAGGTCCCAATGTATCATCTTTGATTCTTTTAGCAATAGCTTTGGTTTCTGCTTTCGTAAGTTTACCATCAGCTAGAATTTTTTGGCTTTTTCGTTTTTGCTGACAAGTACTTTTTACCTCTTTTTCAAAGTTTATCTTTGCACAATACTTGCGACCGTCTTTAATTTGCTTTTCTAATACATTTGTTACCGTAACACTAACATCGCTCTTACACCAAATTTCACTGAACAGCCAGGCATATTTCCGCCACTCTTTGGCAGCCCACTGGCTAACATTTGTGTATTCCATTAATTGATGTTTGGAACCTGTTTTCTTTTCCAATTTCTTCTTCTTTACACCTGCCTTATATTTTGCATTAGAATCTGACATTATTACTTCGTGTTTCATCCATCTATTGAATGCCTTCTTACCTTTTTCAATGGACGATATATCCATAGAATCATTGATTCTGGAAATATATTCTTTGAAGAGCATCTTTCTTGCTTCATTAACACCAGGATTGCCGTCAATATCCCATGTATTTCCACTGGCACCGAGTTCCCTTTCTGCTGCTTCAATTACGCGAAAAAATGTCAAAACTAATGCGATCTGAACTGCTACCTGTCCCATTTGTTCTTTAATATCTTTATAGTAACTTTTCATTTCAGTGTGGCTACTCGAGGTTGTATTAACCCATTTCACCCTATTTGGCGTTGTGTCGTATTCACTTCCTGATGCGAATTCGAAAAACTCGTTTTTCACATTATCCATCACGTATTTCTCATATGTATCAAGTGTCTTAGAAATGATTTCTATTGGTTCTAAAGCCTTCTTCAATTCTTTAATTTTGGACACTTCCGTAGCATCACATTTTTCAATCGCACGATCCAGATGATTGTGGTATAATTCGTGGCTTTTCTCTAAATCAATCCCACCGATTAAAATCTTTTTTACACTGTCGCCTTGAACTTGTCCAGCAAGATGACCTGTCGCTGAATTAATAGAATCTAATGAGGTATTCTCTAGGAATATTCTTGTTGGTTTAATTCCTGTAAAGGTATGTATTAAAAAATATGTAAAATGTTTGTAAAATTGTTCTTGGAAATCTCTTACCCACCCCTTCGGATCGGAACCGGATATCCTTCGAAAAGATCGAGATAAATCGGTGCCAAAAGCTTCATCAATGAGATCTTCAATATGATTTGATCTTTCAACTATCTTCGAGAACTCAGAATAAGGACCGAAGGACTCGCGCGCATCCTGTTGGAGAACATTTGGGTTGGTGTTACCTTTCTTAGGCAGTCCAATCGACATTTGGCTGCGATCCCAAAACAACAAACGCTCAAAAATGTTGTACATATCAGATGATTTGATTATAGAAGTAAATGTATTATGTTCGCCGGTTTGTATATGGTGCATCTCAAGTGGAGATGTGTCTTTTCCCGTTTTTATCGACATCTACTCCACCTCTTCTTCTTGTACATCATCTGCACCGGCGGGGGCCGGTAGCTCGTAGCTACCATCCTTGAATTGTTTCCAATACTCTGAGACTTCGGACCGGGGGGTACCTTTGTGCATACTTCTGAATTCGCTCCATGTCGGCGGTGTTGGTGTAGTTACTGTTGAAGATGTTGATGCGGTGAGGGGGAGTTTAACTGCATCTAGTGCTTCAAGGAGAGCAAGAGATACCAGGTCATTTGTATCTAATATCTGCAATGTTTCAGTATCGACTTTCTTTGCATTTTGATTCAAATCAATGAACAATGATTTCGCTAATTCTTCAATTTCTCCTTCCATACCTTCGGAAATTGTTGGGGCAGCGCACAGTATCATTGGAAGATGCAAATTTGATAGCATACTTTTCTTCTGGTCCTCAGAATATTTCTCCATTTGATCCTTCCAATATTGATAGTAATGTTGGAATTCTTTGCCGATTGGCCAAACATCTTTTGATAGTGCATTCCTATACAAAGCTAGAACTGCCATCGCTCTGTGTTGGCCGTCAATGATGACAATCTTACATCGGTTACGCTTGAACTCTATCTCGCCTGCCACAGTGTATTGTGGCCCAGCATCATTGACATTAGTTATTATCCGAAAATCAAAATCTGCCTGCCCATACACACCACAGGACGCCACATCTTGTTCCCACCCCTTTTTCACCCATTCCGGGTCCGGATGAGGGGCCCTTTGAACATCTCCACCAACTAGTTCAGAATATTGTGAGCGTATAGAACCACTACCTTCTTCAACTGGAATAAGCAACCCTACGATTGGTGGGAAGAACACGGCCCTGGATGCGAGATTTTCTGTCTCAAGAAGATAAGGTATCAAATGGATAGAAACTCGATCATCAGATATGTTTCTTTGCATCATATGCTTGAATGATTGCCTGTGAATATCGAAAGCTTCTCGGAAAATCGAAATTTCGGAGAGCAAATCTTGATTACTGTGCCATTCACTAAAACCTATATGTGTCTCAACATATTGAATTGGAATCGAATTATCTGTGCTATCAGGATCTGAGAGGAAAAAACAGCCGCGGATCCCTTCCACTTTTTTGGTAGAAACGGTGGTTGATGGGATTGGAATTGTCATCATCAAAGCCTCCCTTTAGATGGTGACACTACACGATTAATGATATCTTCTATGAATTCAAGTGAATTCTTGGATTTCTTGTCAGTAATATCGTAATCCTCCATCTTAAACTCGCAATAATGAACACGCAAATTCCTTGGGTTGGCAATTTTTGAACCTATGTAATATGCCATTTGACTGCCGAATCCTCTCATCTTCATATCTTCATCTTCTCTTTCTATCTCCTCATCATCATTCTGGCCTGGAGAAATATCTTTTTTGCTGAAGGTTTTAGTTCTCACTACATTCTCTATTTGCCCGTAATGACTCCTTATTCTAACGGACAAATCGTTTGCTTTACCAACGTAAATTGGAGAAAGGAATTCTGGCGCCATTTTATCTAAGTGATTGTAGAAAGCAGGAATATATTTTGGATTCGCACAACCATTTTCTAACATCAATTTAGCAGCATTATCAAAAGATCGAGTCAACGACATATTGTACTTAGGTTGAATTCGTTCACTCAACCCAGATGTATAGACTGTGCTCTTATCATAGGTATCAAATTTGAGTCCATGAGTTGCTAACAGTGGGGACATGGGCCTATCAAACAAAACGGTTTTTAAAAAATCATAATCGGGTGATTTAACGATATCTTTTTTACTTAATTTACACAACATATCTATTGCATCGAGAAATTGTTTTTTCTGATCACTGCCCGTTGGAATATGTGGTACAAAATACCAAGCATAATGGCCGGGGCCTTCTGGGATCTTTGCAGATGAGATGTCAGCAAATTTAACCATCATAGCCTTTTCACAACCTTAGTTACTGCCTTCTGAAGAAACCCAATTTGATTTAATGAATTCCATCATCGTCTGTTTAGACAATGGGATGGTCGAATTGCCATTTCTAACAAAGAATGCCTCCGGATCTTTACTTGTCTTAGCAAATACTGGCCCATCCGCTTTTTCTACATCTACTCTCCAAATGGTTTTTCTACGAAATTCCTGGGGGGATGAGGATACCTTGGATACAACTACATCAATGTCCAAAGCATACCCTAGTAGTTCGTGGAGTTCTTTCTCAAAACTATCCAAATCTTTACTTTTGGTCAATTGAATGTCATTATCTAAGCCTAGTGATTTCCCAGTGTCATCAACGCCAATGAATAGAGAGCCGCCCCTTGTATTGAGAAAACCTGCAACAGACTTGATGATGTTGTCTTGCATATAGCCCTCTTTTTTGGGAGAGTAACTAGGGTCACTTTTAGCACGCTTGTATTCAAACCAAATTGATGACTTGAATTCTACAGCATCAGATTCCCCACCGGCAATTAGGGCCGAAGTTATCGTCGATTTCCCTGAGGATTCTCCATCTCCAATGAGATGGGAAACTGTTTCCTCAGTAATCTCCCCAGTGATTAGTAGCCGGTCATGTATCTTGAGCAGGGCAACGACTCTAGTAACTACAAATGCTATGATAGGAGCTAGGCAATCCTCATCAGACAGGCTAGCACTGATATACCGTCTGCGTGAACTTTCATCCTCATACAATTCCGCACGCGTACCTATTGCTTTCGCCCCTTGTTCAGTAAGGATATCGAACAACCTTGCATCGAGGTCTAGAAGTTCCTCAACTGTAGCTCTGCTTGCAGTGTAATTATCGGGATTCTTTACCCCTGGAGTAGGAATTGTCAGATCAAACGCCGGACTACCATTTTTGCTTTGGATAGTGATGCGTAATCGTCCCTTTAGATACCCATGAACCCATCTCGGGCCGGTGAATTTCTCCCCCGTTTCTAACCATCGATCGCCATTCTCTAATTCGATGTCGAGAATATCCATTTGCAGTGAGTGAGGGCCAGTAACGCTGTACGATTTTGCCACGCCGTTTACATTAGCTCTTTCATTTCGAACCCACCACGAACCGGTCTCTACTATTGGTGTTGGATTGAGTTCAACATCTGAGAAAATGAGTTCGTCTGACATGTTTTTCACCTAATATTCATGCTCTCTTTCTATTCCCAAAGCACCGATGGATGCTCTCTTTCTATTCCCAAAGCATCGATGATTTCTCTGCTGTTTTTGGACTCGACCCACTTCAAGGTAGATGGGTCGAAGCTGGCCGAACCATCGAGTTCTGTGTCATGAGAAAAACTCCCAAAGAAGTCGTCATGTGCGTCAACATTTGTTGTATTGTCAATACCACGTAGTAACCTGTCAATGAATTGGGCTACGTGGTGGGGCTGTTCTCCCGATTGGGCCAATTCCAACAATTGATTCCTAATCCGTTGGTTCATTTCTTCAGAGCCTCTGCAAAGCAACTCCAGTGTGCGATGGGTCGACATTTCCTCAAGATACGCGCCCCCTTCCACGATATTCGAAATCAACAATGGTATTGCATCATGTGCTTCAATTTGGGCTAGAAAGTCGGGAATCTGGCTATCGTAACCATCTGCAAAAGCCTCTGAATCTGGCAAACTCCGGACCAGAAGTTCAACCAAGTTGTCTAAATTCCTAGACAATAGTTCTCGAGTGGCGACATCATACCATTCCGGTGAATCAGCGTCATCTTCATCCACAACAGCTGGATGATCGTTCAACTTCTCGATGAGCATTTCAGTGCTCATCTCATTAGGGCCCATAGGAAACGGATTCCATACTTTCAAATAAAGCCTCTGAGACCTGTTGTTGAAAAACAATCTCTCTTTATATACCCTTGATTCCTCCTTGATGCTTGTAGGTCAAATCATGTCATATGCTGTCAATTGCAATACTTGCGGAAAACCATTCAAGAAAAGATCATACCTTAGTCAGGAGAAATATTGCGGTGTTATTGGTTGCGGGGATAAGACGTTAGAATTACACTATGAAAAATTGGAACATGAATCTGAGCTTGCTTACTTGATATGTTTTGAAGAGCAGGTAGAACCAATCTGGCTACCCAAGAGATTCTGCCAAGTAGAGATTGAGGATTCAATAATTCATCTCCCTGCCTGGCTTGCATTTAAAAACGAGATAAGGAAATACGAGAAATAAGCAAAGGGAGCCCTCTGTAACGCCAACAACGGTCTGAGAACATTTTATGTCACAACCCCTTATCCCAAACCATGGTCCGATACCCACATATTGAGGGCATAATCAAATCAATTGAAAATCTTCATCAGGAACGCAGCGCCGAACAAGCCCCATTCATCATCGAGGCAAAATCTAGAGGGACCGCGTACTATCAAAAGTACAACATCACCGATGAGATGTGGGTTGAACGAAAAATCAACGATGGAGTTACGGGGCCCCCTACCTTATTCCCGAACGGTGAAGAATGGATAGATGAGGAGACAGAGGAAGAAATGTCGGGTCTCAAAAAGTGGCCTAACACCGACAACTTTGTTTCACGTAGCAAAGAAGAGGATGGAATAGATGCATTAGCTTGGTACCGTAGTTTTCACTATGAACCAATACAAAAATGGGGAATTTACATGCTTGACAAGGGCATATACCACCTTGCCGAAATATTCGAGGGGCAATATGAACAATCAGAAGTCACCCCTGAAACGAGGCAAGAATGCATTCATGATGCTGTGAATTTATTGTATTATCACGAATTATTTCATTTCTATACTGATTTAACAGCAGCGAATTTGGAAATTTCAGAATCTAGATCAATGTATGTGGATTATTTCCAAAAAAGATATCCCAATGGTTGGCTTGAATCAGACGGGGCCCCCTCTGATATTCCAGCAAAACTGGAGGAAGCCCTCGCCAACGAATTCGCTCGGAAGAAGACCATAACAAAACGCTCTCAGCAATACAAAGACACCCTCAAGGAATTCATGGAAAGACAACCAAACGGATATGCACAATGGGACGCTGTAAGGCACTACCAGAAGTGGTACCCTGGCCTCTCTCAACTTGGAGAAAGACTACTGAACGAAGGTAGCCCCCTTCCACAATATATGCATGTCAGAGCCCTTGAAGATGCAATCCATAGATCGTATGAATGGCAAGTACCTGTGTATATCGTAGATACAATCCCTGAAAACATATATCGCTTTGCATCATTCAAAAAATTCGATATAATTTCTATATCTGATAACGCTAAGAAATTATTGAATAAATTGAAAAATCCAATATTGAAGAAGAAATTTTACGCAAAAGTGGATAAATTGAGAGGACAGACCGTTCGCTATGATCGAAATTTATCCCCACTTCAAAAACCAGGCTGGTGGAAATATAATTTAGGTAAATCTGGTGACAGCCATGGCAATCCCAGAATCATTCTGTACGAATCATATGGTGGATGGAGCGTAGAATGGGTTGGCAAGCACACCGACTATGACAAGTGGCGCGCCAATCAAGGAATGTAGGAATTTTTCAGGATCATCATCGATTGAATATGCATTGTTCGTAAGGGATTATCCGAATACCCATTGAAACGGATTTGAAATCTTCAGACTGATAAAATCATTTACATCGTTCTAATCGTTTCTAAAGTCTTAGTGATTTGGTTAATTGATTGTGTTGAGAGGACAGTCATTCCAGAAATAAAACCCCATGCTGGAACCCCATCCAATCCCTCATAATGTTCAATTACATCATTATAAAATACACTCCATTCAGGCTCATCGTCTCGTTTTGATGATTTTATGGTTGTAACGATATTCGGGTATTTGGAAAAAAAACGTTCAATCGATTCCCATCCCTCTTTATTCAGAAGAGAATCTGATTTATTCGTTGAGCCATTGCAATCAGGGCAACTAGGGGCGATATTAGGGGATACGTGCGCTTTTCTTTCACCATACCCTCTTACAGACATCAAATGGTCCATTTGGTATTTACCACTCTTGGACTTCTTATTGCAGTGAACACAAACCCAAGAGAACTGCTTTTTCTTTTTGAGAATTTCATATCTCTTTTTGAATCTCATTGTACTACTTCCGCGGCGTTGTCTCCATCTTAATGATTTACGAATGTGATCTCTCGATTCAGCGAAATTCCAATTTTGATTCCAAAACTGGAAATTTATTTGTAAATCATGAACGAAAATATCCATCCAACCAGTTCTGTCCGACCGTAGTTCTCTTTCAACTACCGGATTGATAACAATTGAATCACCTACTACCGTAGCAATATGATTTTTCTCTAGAACCCCATTGTCTAATATGTTCGTAATGGCAGTTCTCTTGGTCAAACTCAAACATTTTTTTGTTATCTCTTCATTGTCCATTTTTTGGTACCTTTTGTGAAATTCACCCCATTGATCAATAATACCTCTGGTTGAAGGTGCTGTTAGTCTAGGTGCTATTTTCCTTTTTTTTGGTTTTGAAATTGCAAAAAGATTGATTGAAAATTGCTCAATATATTCCTTCTTTAGCATACATGGTAAATTATTGTGCTTTGACGTACGCATCATCTTTCCATCAGTCATCTGAATTAGGGTTATTATTGCTAGAGGATGATAAATTGCCTGTTTATGAGGCGCTCTCCAATAGCGCCCTAATACTACATGGCCGGGAGGAGAATTGCTGAACATGAAACTCTCAGCATTTATTTTACTGATAAACTAATTTGTAAAGAATTCAGGTAATTAGGATAGATTCATATGTGTGCTATATGAAAGATGGGGTTGGTAAATATGAAACAGGGGTATATTTAATAGAGATTGTATTGTCGGCGCTCCATGAAGAAGAGCATTTACGTCTCAGGGCCCGACATCAAAATTTGGAATGGGATTCCTTCTGGAGACAGATCTGAAGTCATAAAAAAAGCACTACGAAGCTATTGGGAGGAAATGAACAAACCATTCAAACCCGATGAAGTCATAAAAAAGCTAAACGAATTGGTCGATTTGAAGAACCACTACGATGCAGTTGCTGGTGAGTTTGAGTCTAAGGTTGGAGATTTGGACCATGAGATTTATGAACTTAAAAACAAGTTGAGGAAAGTCGAGAAATTTGGGATAGGTAGTGAAGAATATCCATGGGCGACTTTCATCGATGTCAAATTATTCTGGAAGCAGTTTCTTGAGAGTGCTGAAAAACATTTCCAAGAGGACATCTGCTTTGACTCACCTTCAGGAAGAACCGGTTATCGTGTACAGAACATCGTAGATGGAAAGGTGATGATTGAGCGCCTTGGGACCAGATCAAAGAAGCCCAGTACATTCACCTTCTCTACAATCGAGCGAGCTGTGAGACGGTTTCAAAAATCGGGTAAAGATGCTGTTGAAGTGGGTGGATTTATGCCAGTCTTAGCACAGGAATGTGCGGTGGTCGAAATACACCCTAATTTGCGAAGAGTTGGTTCTTGGATAGTTTACAATCATGAGCGAAATGAGGGGATTCTATGAGTTGCGACAAAATTAGATACAAGGATAAGAAGAATGCAAAGCGTGCTGCTCGAGGTGCGTCGTCATCTGTGTTTGGTGGGCAATCAGCTAAATTTAGAGAGTACAATTGTAAATTCTGCAACTCATGGCACATAGCCACTACGAATCGGGCAAAGATGAGGTATAATTCACAACACTCTAGAGGTGGGCGCATTTCTAGGACTGGAAGGGGGAATCGGAAATGGAAATGAAACAAATAACGAAATCAAAACTATGGTCAAGAATTAATGATTTATGTCGTGAAGAGAAGATAATTATGTCTCTCACGGGTATTTCTTGGCACACTATAGAATCCACAAACTCACCGAATGTTGTTGACCGAAATAAATACAATATTCGTTACAAGAGTGGGGGGGCTGCTGAAGTGAATTTCCAGTTGGTATGTGAATTATACAACTTATTGTGGAGTCGGTTGGAATCTTCAAGATGTTTGACTGACAAAGAAATGAAACAGGGAGCATATAAAAAATTAGGGTGGGAGAGATGGTATACGCCTGGTTCAGCAATGCTTGCAATAATTCCATACCTTGATTCTAGGGTTAGAGTAACAAATAATCCGGCTGGATTGAAAATTTGAGGTGGTGGAAATGACAATATGTAATTCAGATACGAGAATTCCTAACGAAATTTTCTTATGGCATACATTTGGTGACCACGGTGAGGAGACCGAAGGAGAAATTATCAACAGAAAAAAGAGTGAGATAATAGATTCTGAATCAGGGCACACATTCTGGACGTTTGGAATGCATACTGACGGAAAAATGTTAGACAACTGGAGGGACCAGTTAATGCGACAATCAAAAGGAGGATTTGCTTATGTTGTGTGTGGTGGGAAGGCATCTAAACCCTCGGGCAAGGAAGGAACAGAAGCCACGCATTATACTGAGAATCTAATTCGACCCCCCTCTAATCCTGACTCGTGGGAAGAAATTCCTAAGAGTATAGCCGCCACTAGAGCGAAGCTTGGTACACAATATTCTGCCGCTTTTGTGGTTAGTGATATCCAAACTATCGGGGAGAAATCTGAGCTTACAGTAAAATGGTGGGATCAGAAAAATCAGAACTGGGTGATGGAATGCCCACTTAAGCATGCTTGGAATGGGGTTAAATTGCTTCACAAATCAA
>Ga0114932_10001772_pt1 | contig 23966 bp, 19 predicted proteins | sample 2SBtaG_2_FD_87286 | JGI IMG/M metagenome (GOLD analysis project Ga0114932, IMG submission 87286) | Deep subsurface microbial communities from Kolumbo volcano to uncover new lineages of life (NeLLi) - 2SBTROV12_ACTIVE470 metaG | ecosystem: Environmental > Aquatic > Marine > Volcanic ...
CGTGGCGGGCACCGAGCTCAAGAAGACCCGCGGCAGCTTCTCCATCTGGCTCTACAGCCACCTGCCGCTCACGCTCGCCATCACGGGCGTCGGCGTGGCGGTGAAGAAGGCCATCAAGTTCGAGCTGCACGAAGTGGCGTACGAGCCCTACCGCTGGCTGCTCGCCGGCACGCTGGCCCTGACCTTCCTCTCCGTCGCGGTCATCGACTCCGTCACGAAGCGCAAGAACAACCAGCTGTCGGACCGCAACCGCGTGCTCGCCCGCGTCGGGTCAGCCCTGATCATCCTGCTCCTCGGCCAGATCGGCGGCGCGATGGACGCGTCGACCTTCCTGGCGCTCGTGGCGGCGCTCTGCGCCGGGCAGGTCGTCTTCGACATGATGATGGCGCCCTTCGAGGATGCGGAGGTCGAACACACCCCCGTCGCCCACCTCGCCCAGGCCCGCATCGAGGGCAAGGCCGAGGGCCCCAAGCGCGTGGACCTCAGCCAGGCCGTGCGCAAGGGCATGCCCCCCGAGCTGCGCCAGGACCTGTACTTCTTCTTCATGGAGGGGAGCTGGACCCGGCTCTTGGCCAGCTTCGGCTTCATCTACCTCTTCCTGAACGTGGTCTTCGCCGGTCTGTTCATGCTCGACCCCGGGAGCTTCAGCGGCGACGGCAGCTTCCGCGCGGCCTTCTCCTTCTCGGTGCAGACGCTCTCGACCATCGGCTACGGCGCGCTCACGCCGGGGAACGAGTACGGCGACACCCTGGTCGCCATCGAGTCCGCCGTGGGCATCTTCTTCGCGGCCATGGCCACCGGCTTGATGTTCGCCAAGGCCAGTCGTCCGCAGGCGAGCGTGCTCTTCGCCGAGCACCCGATCATCACCACCCGCCACGGCGCGCGCACCCTGATGCTCCGCGTCGCCAACGCCCGAGGCAACGAGGTGGTCGACGCCGAGGCGCGGGTCAGCATCGTCGTGGAGGAGATCTCCGCCGAGGGCCACCACATGCGGCGCCTGCACGACCTCGAGCTCGAGCGCGACAAGATGCCGCTGTTCATGTTGTCGTGGACCATGCTGCACGTCATCGACGAGGAGAGCCCGTTGTTCGGCTGCTCGCTCGGGAGCGGCGGCATGGTTGCCCTGACGGTCACCCTGACCGGCCACGACGGCACCTACGGACAGACCACCTACTCGCGGCACATCTACTACGCCGAGGACTTCAAGATCGGGCACCGGTACGCGGACGTCATCTCGGAGCTGCCCGACGGCCGCCTGATGATCGACCTCGACCGGTTCCACGACACCGAACCGGATCCCACCGCAGAGGCCCAGGCCTGATCTACCAGTAGTCGGCGGTCGCCTCCACGTCGCCGAGCACACGGGCCACGCAGGACAGCCGAAGCGCGTCGTCGACCCGTTGATCCGCCTTCACCCGGCGCTCGTCGGGCCTCTCGGCGCTGAGGTCACCGTGCGCCCGGAGGCCGCAGCGACCACACCAGCCCTCCTCGCGGCACGCCGTCGCGACCGCCAGCCCCGCACGGCGGGCCGCCCGGTAGAGCGTGGTGCCGAGCTCGACCTCGACCTCGACCCCGGAGGGCTGGAAGCGCACACGCGGCACCAACAGACCCTACCGGATAGGACCCGGGTCCTGGAGTGATGATGTCCACCGTGAACCTGGACGCCATCCTGGCGGGCTTCCGTCGGGCCCTGCAGGAGGCGGCCACACCCCAGGCGCTCGACGAGGTGAAGCGCATCCACCTCGGCAAGAAGAGCGCCGTGAAGCAAGCCAGCAAGGGCCTCGGGCGCCTGCCGGCCGACGAACGTCCGGTCGTCGCCCAGGCCCTCAACGCGTTGCGTGCGCAGCTCGAGTCCGAGCTGGACGAGCAGCGGGTGCGCCTCGAGTCCGAAGCCTTGGCCGTGAAGCTGGACGCCGAGTGGGCCGACATGAGCCTGCCCGGTCTCGCCACGCCCCGCGGGGCGCGCCACCCGGTCAGCCTCGTGGAGCAGCGCTGCCTGGCGGTGATGCGGCAGCTCGGCTTCGAGCTCGTGGACGGCCCGGAGGTCGAGGGCGCCTTCTACAACTTCGACGCCCTGAACATCCCCGAGCACCACCCCGCGCGCGACATGCAGGACACCTTCTGGGTCGACGGCGGCCTGCTGTTGAGGTCCCACACCACCACCGTGCAGGCCCGGGTGCTCGAACAACGGCCTGCGCCGCCGCTCAAGGTCGCCAGCGCCGGCCGGGTGTACAGGAACGAAGCGGTCGACGCCACCCACCTCGCGATGTTCCACCAGCTCGAGGGTTTCTGGTTGGACGAGGGGCTGGGCTTCGCCCACCTGAAGGGGCTGCTGGCCTTCGTGGCCAAGGCCTTGTTCGGCGACCGACCCCTGCGCTTCAAGCCCAAGTTCTACCCCTACACGGAGCCGAGCGTCGGCCTCGACGTGCTCTGCTCCAGCTGCGACGGCCGCGGCTGTGGCGCCTGCCACGGGGCCGGCTGGGTCACCATCATCGGGAGCGGCATGATCCACCGCAACGTGCTCACCCGCTTCGGCTACGACCCCGACAAGGTCGGAGGCATCGCCTTCGGCTGGGGCACCACGCGCATGGCCACCCAGTGGATCGGCGTCAAGAAGCTCAAGGGCCTCTACGAGGGCGACCTCGCCCTCCTGCAGGCCGTGCATCGGGGGTGGCGATGAGGTGCGCAGCCGCTGACTTGAGGGCCTTCCTGCCCTCGCTCCCGAGCGACGACACCGCGCTGAGGGCCTTGCTCGACGACGTGGGCGTCGAGGTCAAGCGGGTCGAGCACGACCCCGAGCTCGGCACCCTGTTCACCGTCGAGCTGCTCGCCAACCGCGGCGACCACCACTGCCTCCAGGGCGTGGCGCGCGAGTGCTCCGGGCGCATCGGCGGCGTGGTCGGCGGCGTCGAGACGCTCCCCCTGCGGGTCGGCGAGGCGCCGGTGCGGCTGGCCTCCCACACCGACCTCTGCCTCGTCTACACCCTCACGCCCATGGACCTCGGGCAAGGCGCCTTCGAGGGTGCGCTGCTGGGGCGGCTGGAGGCCTCCGGCGTGCACAGCGTGTCGCCGGCGGTCGACGCCACCAACCTGGTCAACCACGAGATCGGCCAGCCCACGCACGTGTTCGACGCCGACACCATCGTAGGCGGCGTCACCGTGAGGCTGTCACGGCCCGGCGAGCAGGCCTGGCCGCTGTTCGAAGAGGGCCCGCGCGCGGTGCCCGCCGACAGCATCGTCATCGCCGACGACGAACGCATCCTCGCCGTCGCGGGCGTGATCGGCTGCGAGGACTCCAAGGTCACCGACGCCACCACCCGCGTGCTCATCGAGTCGGCCTGCTTCGACCCCGTCAGCGTGCGGAAGACCGCGCGGGCGATGGGCCTCGCGACCGACTCGTCCGCCCGCTTCGAGCGCGGGAGCGACCCCAGCCTCGCCGTGGACGGCGCCGCGCGCGTGGCCTGGCTGCTCCAACAACACGCCGCGGCCACGCTCACGGGCCCGACCGGCCGCGTGGGGAGCTGGGTCGATCCGCGGCGCGACGTGTGCGTCGATCTCGGGCTCGCCGCCGCGTACTTCCAGGTGCCCCTGACCGACGATCAGGTCCGCCAACGCCTCGCTCGGTACGGCTTCGAGACGGTGGGCGGGGGCGAGCCGGATCGACCGGTCTTCCGCGTCCCGCCCCATCGCCTCTGGGACGTCGAGCACCCCGAGGACCTCTACGAGGAGCTGGCGAAGAGCCTTGGCTACAACGAGCTTCCCGCCTGCCTGCCGGTGGCGCCGGGGGTGCTGCCCACCGCCCAGCAGTCGGGCCGGGCGCGGGTCGAAGAGGTCCTGTTGGGCGCGGGCTTCTACGAGGTGGTGACCAACGGCTTCCACGCCAAGTCGCTCCGCAGCCGACTCGGCGTCGAACCAGGGCATCCCTTGTTCCACCACGTCGAGACCCAGAACGCCGAGGACAAGGCCTTCACCCTGTTGAAGAACGACTGCCTCGGCCAGGCCCTCGAGCTGGTGGAGCAGAACCACCGCCAGAAGGTCTACGACGTCCGCGCCTTCGAGTGGACCCGAACGTTCCATCCGGAGCCCGCCTCCAGCAACGGTGTCTGCTCCGAACGTTCCGTGCTCTGGGTCGTGGCGTCAGGGCTCAGCGCCCCCACGACGTGGGCCGGCGCGGCTCGCACGAGCGACGTGTGGCTGCTGAAGGGCCTGCTCGAAGAGATCGCCGTGGAGCTCTCGCTGCCGCTTCGGCTCGGTCCGATGGACCCCGAGGCCCCCTTGTCCTCGCTGCTGCACGACGGTCGCCAGGCCACCGTGCTCTGTGGTGATGTCCAGGTCGGCCTCCTCGGTGAGGTCCACCCGCGGCTGGTCAAGGCCTTCGGGTTGAAGCGGGCGCCGCCGGTCTACCTCGAGCTCGGCGGCGATCGGCTCACCGACGCCGGCGAGCGGCCCGACACGGTCCTCCCGCCCCCAAGACCCCCCAGCGTTCGGAGCGTCGCGTTCGCTCTCGCGCCCAAGTTGTCCGCCGGACAGGTCGCGGCCGTGCTCCGGCAAGCGGCGCCGCCCTGGCTCCATGCCGTCGAGATCGTGGACCGCTACGAGGGCCACGATGACGACCACGAGCCGCTCGTCGCCATCACCTTCGCGCTCCACTGGCGGAACGACGACGGCAGCCGAAGCACCGACGACGTCAACGCAGCCACCGAGGGGCTGGTAGGGGCGGTCCATGCGGCCTTCGGTGCTCGCGCTCGCCAACGGGTCTAGGGTAGACTCGATCGAGGTCGTCGTGGGGGGACGAGAGCAAGCCCCTTGAAGATTCCTCTCAAAGCAGAAGTCGCGATCCGTACGCCGGGTGGCGCGGTCGGTCTCGGACTCGCGGATTGGGCGGACGAGACCCGGATCCAGATCCGGTCCGAGCTGGTGATCGAGGAGGACGACGAGCTCGCCCTGCAGCTGGGCGTGGAGGGGCTGCCGGGCAAGCTGTCGATGACCGCCGTGGTCCAGCAGAAGCGCATGGCGGGAGAGACTCCGGTGCTGGTGTGCCTGCGCAAGGAGATGGACCTCCAGGCGCTCGAGCGCTTCCAGGCTTGGATGGAGACCGTGAGCGACGGCGGCCACACCGTGGATCCGGCCAGCTGGATGGGCCGCGAGGGGACCTCCGCCTCGTCGGACGTCGACACCTACATCGAGGCCCGGAAGACCGCGGGGCGGGACTCGCTGCAGCGCGCCCTGCAGGACAGCCTCACGGTGCGCGCGGAGCTCGGGGAGGACGACGAGGATCCCGTCACCGATCTCCCGTCCACCCCGTCGGTCGGTCCTTCCAGCGATCGCACCGGCCTCGAGGTGATCGGGCCGGACAACGGCACGTTGACCGTGATCTTCCACGACGGCGGCACCCTCCAGCGGCACCTCGAGCACCTGCTCGGCGGGGAGATGCGCCTCCCTCATGCCATCGCGGGCGCCCGGCTCGAGATGCGCATGATCCTGCCGGACGGGCAGAAGCTGCTGCTTCCGGTCGAGACCCGGCCCGGACAGGGCCGCACGTGGCTGGTGTTCCGCATGAAGCGGGCGCTGAAGACCAAGCTGAAGCGCGCCGCCCGGGCCTGAACAGCCGGATCGCGATCGCGGTCGATCGTTTTGTGGATCTCCGCGCACCCAAGGTGTACTCCTGAACCGTGGTTCAGCGGAGACCCGTGGAAGAGCAGCTCGACGATCACAGGACCTGGACCGTGGGCGTCATCAGCGACACCCACGGAGTCCTGCGCAACGAAGCGGTCGACGCGCTCCGGGGGGTGGACCTGATCGTGCACGCCGGCGACGTCGGAGAGCCCGAGGTGCTCGAACAGCTCCGTGCGGTGGCGCCGGTGATGGCGGTCCGCGGCAACAACGACCACGGTGCGTGGGCCACCGTGCTGCCCAGAACGCTGATGGTGTTGTTGGGGGGGGCGTTGATCTACGTGATCCACAACCGAGCCGAGCTCGATCTGCCCGTCGAAGAGGAAGGGATCGCGGTGGTCATCAGCGGCCACAGCCACCAGCCGAGCATGGAGCGGGCCGGCGAGGTCGTGTACCTGAACCCGGGATCCGCAGGGCCCCGGCGCTTCTCGCTCCCAGTGGGCGTGGCACGGCTCGCCATTCGAGGCGGCACGACCGAGGTCGAGCTGGTCGACCTGGCCTGAGTCCACCGGCTCAGGTGGGCATCATCCGGACCGCGGTCTTCTTCCCACGCCAGAGCACCACGCCCCCGCTCGCGTCGAGCATGTCGAGCGTGATCGCGAGATCTTCGCTGGTGATCGCCGCACGATCCATGCCGATCCGGACGGCGCCCTCGCGGATCTTTCGGCGCGCATCGCCGCGGCTCTTGCAGAGCTCGGAGGCCACCAGGGCGTCGAGCACACCCGCTGGCAGCGGCATGGTGACGGTCTTCATCGCGTGCACCGCCGTACCACCGCCGAACGCTGCTCGGGCCCCCTCGAGCGCACGCCCCGCTTCCGTGGGCCCATGTACGATCGAGGTGGCTTCGAGCGCGAGCACCTGCTTGGCCCGACGCACGTCGGCTCCCGTGAGACGCTCCAGCGCCGCGATGCGGGCCAAGGGCAGGAAGGTGAAGAGGCGCAAGAACCGACCCACGTCAGCGTCATCGACGTTGATCCAGTACTGGAAGTAGTCGTACGGCGACAGCCGAGCCGGGTCCAACCACACCGAGCCGGCAGCGGTCTTGCCCATCTTCCTGCCGCTGGAGGTCGTGACCAGTGGGAAGGTCAGGCCGTGGGCCTCGGTGCCTTCCACCTTTCGGATGAGGTCGATGCCCGCCGTGATGTTGCCCCACTGGTCGTCGCCGCCCATCTGCAGCACGCAGCCGTGTCGACGGCGCAGCTCCAGGAAGTCGTAGGCCTGGAGGAGCTGGTAGTTGAACTCGAGGAACGAGAGCCCGCGCTCCAGCCGCAGCTTCACGCTGGCCTTGCCCAGCATCTGGTTCACGCTGAAGTGCTTCCCGATGTCCCGCAAGAACGACACGTAGTTCAGGTCCAGCAGCCAGTCGGCGTTGTCGATGAGCGCGCCCTGTCCCTCCCCGAACTCCAGGAACAGGCCGAGCTGGCGCCTCAGGCAGGACTTGTTGTGCTCGATGCGCTCGGAGGTCAACAGCTGCCGCGCCTCGTCCTTGCCGGACGGATCGCCGACCATCGCCGTGCCCCCACCCACCACCGCGATCGGACGGTGCCCCGCCTGCTGCAGGTGCGCCATCGCCATGATCGGCAAGAGGTGTCCGACGTGCAGCGAGTCTCCCGTGGGGTCGAAGCCCACGTAGAACACCGCGGGGTCGCCCTCGATCAGTGCGGGAGCTCCCGCGGTGTGCTGCTTGACGAAGCCGCGCGCGGCCAGGATCTCGAAGGCGTTCATGGCCCGCTTCTAACCCCGCCTCAGCCGCCGGTGTCTTCGCCGGTGGAGCCGGTGATCTCGTGGGCCACGCTGTCGTCGCGCAGGTTCTCGGCGTAGACGCGGAAGATCTCCGTGAAGGTGCCGTCGTACGAGCCGTTGAAGCTCACGGTCACCGACCAGTCGCCGCCGTCCGGCTCGATCACGTCGCCGACCTCTGGGACGGGATCCATCTCGAAGATCAGGCTGGAGTCGTTCCACTCCACCTCGGTCACCGTCAGGGTCAGATCGCAGCCCTCGGTGATGACCACCTCGGTGCTCTCGCCCGTGAACAGTTCGCTGCCATCACGCCACGTCGCGGGCCGCTCGCACAGGGTGTCGCCACCCCCACCGCCTGTACCACAGGCCACCATCAGGATCACCAACATGGAGGCAGTATGCCACGTGGCTGCGCCCGCGTCGTATGCTCGCAGGACGGGTCGATGATCGGCCCGCTCGCGCCCTCCCACAGGAGCCTGGATGCAGATCGCCACCCACTCCACCGATCACCTCTTCACCGCACCGCTCAAGAAGTACGCGGAGGAGAAGCTGGCCCGCCCGATCGAGCGCCACAAGCTCGACAAGTCGCCGACGACGCTCGACGTCGAAGCGCACAACCGAGGCGAAGCCACCGAACTGAAGATCCGCGTCTCGTTGGCAGGACTCACGCCCTTCACGGTGCAGGTCGCCCACGAGGATGCCTACGCTGCCATCGACCTGGCGGCGGACAAGATCGAGCGCGTGGTGCGCGAGTTCCAGGAGAAGCGGCGCGCGAAGAACCGGCGCAAGGTGGCTGCGGGCACGCGGCTCGAGGACGAGACCGAGGACCTGTTCACCCAGGGCGAGGAAGAGGTGCTCAGGGAGATGGGCGCGCTCGACGCCGTCTTGGAAGCGTGAACAGGGCCAGGGGCAGCAGCAGCCAGGCGCTGCTGCTGTTCCGGTTGCAGCACCCCGAGCCGGCGCTGGCGGCCGCCTCGGGACCGGCTTGCACCGGCAAGGGCGTTTCGTAGTTGCCCGTGTTCTGGGCGTCGTGGTGCATGCCGCTCCACTCGATCGCCTGGTCCGCTCGCCCCTTCGTGCGCCAGGCAAACAGGTAGCCGTCGCGGGTGACCGTCACGACGTCGAGGTAGCCATCGCCGTCGAGGTCGCCGATCGCGGCGCTCCCCAGGATCCACTGGCCCGTGAACTTCGGCCAACCGTCCGGGATGTGCCCGAGGGCGTTCCACGCGTGGACCACGCCGCCCCCCGATCCGTAGATCACCTCGGGGATGGTGTCGCCGTCGAGGTCGGCGACCGCGGGCGCGAGGAAGAACTGGAGGTCCTCGACCTGGCGCGGCCACCCCTTGAAGAACTCGCCCGTGGCACCCGACCAGCCGCCCAGCACCTGCTGGAAGTCGATGTGGGTGGTGGCCGCGAGCGCCACCAGGCCGTAGGTCCCCGACCCGCCCATGAACGGATCGGGCACGCCGTCCTTGTCGAGGTCCCCGAAGCTCGGGTTGTTGGACATCGAGGCGAAGCTGGGTTCGCTCGTGTGGCTGTCCTCGCCGTAGCTGTCGGCCGTGTAGGCCATCTCCAGGACCTCGTTGCCCTCGTGGTCCAGCACGCCCGGCTGGCCGAGCATCACCGCATCGAGCATCTCCAGATCGCCATCCCCCTCGAGGTCCGCGAAGGCCAGGCTGGCCGGATGACCCCAGGCGATGACCGGCAGGAGCGCGGCTTCGGACACCAGCCCGGCACCCGTTCGGGGCCAGCCCGGGAGCGCTTCCTGTGAGCCCGCGTCGTAGAGGTGCGTGATGCTGTAGCGCCCGTCGTACAGGGTCTCGTTGGTGCCGAAGCCGAGATCGGGATCGCCGTCACCGTCCACGTCGCCGATCGTGACCGAGGTGATGATCCGCGCGCCCTCGATGCCGCAGTTCTCGGGGTGGCAGGCCTCGAAGGGGTAGCCGCTCAGCAGCTCGCCGCCGTCGTCCCACGCGTAGATCCGCGAGTCCATGGCAGCCACGACCACCTCGAGCTTGCCGTCGCCGGTGAGATCGTAGAGCGTCGGCGCGCCGATGACCCCCTTGTCATAGAGGTGATCGCTGTCGAGCTCCTCGGGCAAGCGGTCCCAGGTCTCGACGGGCCAACCGCTCACCGCCGTGCCGTCAGCGTGCCAGGCATACACCGCGCCGTCGAGACCGGCCGCGACGACCTCGGGCACACCGTCGGCGTCCAGGTCCCCGGCTGCGGCGCCGGCCAGGAAGCCGTCGTGCAGCTCGGGATCGAGGGCACCGTTGGCGAAGGCCGGGGCCCCGGCGTGCGCCACGACGTCCTCGTCAGGCTGCGAGAGCACGGGCCATCCCTCCAGGGAGGTGCCGTCGCCCGACAGGAGGTGCACCTCGCCCTCGGCGGTGGCGAGCACCACCTCGAAGGCACCATCACCGTCGAAGTCGGCGAGCACCGGACTCGACTCGCCCGATGTGCCCAGGTAGACCGGGAAGCCCTCGAGCAGATCCGGGTCGTCGTGGACCAAGACCGTGATGCGCTCGGAACCTTCCAGCCCGTCGTCGTCGGTCGAGACCACCTTCAGCGTGAGATCGGGAGCGTGCACCCGATCGACGCGCTCCAGCACACCCTCGTCCTCCTCCGGCTCGGGCACCGTGACCCCGGCGTACGGGGTGGTGTCGACCGTGACCTCCGCAGCGGCGGTCCCCTCTCCCGCTGCGACGACCGTCCACGTGTCGGGCTCGAACCCGTGCCCTGCGAGCAGCTCCCAGGTGCCTGCGCCCGCCCGATCGAGGCCCGGGTACACGGTCACCTCGAGGGCCCCCGGCTTCCGGTAGTCGTACCAGCTCAGCCCTTCGATCCAGGGAGCGGGCGGGATGGCCCCCTCGGCCATCGCTTCCACCGCGTGGTGGGCGTCGACCCGACCGTAGCCGAAGAAGCCGTCCCAGCCTTCGGCGCTGGGGTAGGCGTTGGCTTCGTCGACCTCGGCCTCGGTCAAGCTGACGTCGTCCACCGTGGTGAAGAGCAGCTGCCGGATCTCGTTGACGGTGAGGTCCAGCCCCAGCTCGTCGGAGTAGCTGTAGAGCAGTCCGGCGAGCCCCGCGATGTGGCTCACGGCGCCGGTGGCGCAGGCGTTGGCCGGCGCGACCAGATCGGTGCGAGGCCCGTAGTTGTTGCAGTTCCAGAAGGACATGAAGCTGTAGACGCCGCTGTCCTCGTTGGCGTTGTTCCCCCGCACGGAGTGCACGTAGAGCACCCCTTGCTCGGCCGCCGGGACGTTGCGGTGGTAGGTGTTCTCGTCGCCAGCAGCCGCCACGACCACCACGCCGTTCTGCTGGGCGTAGGCGACCGCGGCGCGGGTCTGGGCCGAGTGCGACAGGCCACCGATGGCCATGCCGATCACACGAGCGCCGGAGTCGGTGGCGTAGGCCATCGCCTGCGCCAGGCGGTTGCCATCGCTGATGATCGAGTCGGCGGTGCGCAGCGGCAGGAGCGAGCAGTTCGGGCAGACCCCCACGTCGCCGTCGCCGTTGTCGGCCTCGCCGACCGCCCCTTCCATCACGCCCGTGCCGTGGGTGCCGAGATCGTCGTCCCAGCTGGGCCACGGGTCGTTGTCGTCCTCGAAGAAGTCCCAGCCTGCGATGTCGTCGGCGTAGCCGTTCTCGTCGTCGTCGACGCCATCGGAGAAGGTGGCGATCAGGTCGCTGGGATCCAGCAGCCAGCTCGCCTCGGCGCGCCCCGCTGCGATGTTCACCCGCGGGTCCGAGGCGTAGTCGAGCACGTTCACCAGGCCGTTTCCGTCCAGGTCGTGGTCGCTGGCCTCCACGCCGTCGGCGTCCTGGGGCAGTGGCAGCTCGGCGGTGTTCAGGCGGACCTTGTTCGCCAGGTTCGCCTCGTCCCACTCGATCCCGGAGTCCAGGATGGCGACGGTGACGTCGAAGCTGCCCACGGTTCGCTGCCACGCGAGATCCACGGCGATGCCGCTCCCGAGCTCCAGCTCGGCCTCGCGGACCGACGCCTTGTTGGCGTCGTCGACGTAGGAGATGAGGTACCACTCCTCTTGGAGATCGGAGGGGCAAGCATCCTTGTCCTCCTCCGAGCACCCCTCGTACGGGGTGACGGGCACTTCGGCGAAGGACAGGCAGAGCAGGGTCAGGACCATGGGCGAGAACGTAGCCGGCCCAGTCGTGAAAGCCGTGTGAATCCGACCGAAGAGCTTGCAAAGCCGCTCGAAAAGGGGAACAACGTAGCCCTCGGCCAGCCACCTCGTGGCCCACTCGGAGACACCGCTTGTTCGCCATGACGGCCCTGCTGCCGGCTTTCGCCGGCTACGGTGACCCGGTCGACGGGTACCCGAACTGGGCCGAGCGCGAGCTGCACCTCTACACCAACGCCGCCCGGGTCGATCCCGAAGCGCACGAAGAGAGCTACCAGGCCGGCGGGTGCAGCTTCTACCAGCACTTCTCGGACGACGAGCAGACGCCGAAGGACCCGGTCTACTGGCAGTTCGACCTGAACGACGCCGCTCGGTACCACTCCGACGACATGCACGCGAACGACTGGTTCTCCCACGACTCGAGCGACGGGACGAGCTTCCAGCAGCGCATGGCGAACTTCTACCCGAAGTCCGGTTCGGTCGGAGAGAACATCGCCTACGGCTACCCGGACCAGTGGGCGGTGAACTTCGAAGGCTGGATGTGCAGCACCGACGGCCACCGGGCAAACATCATGTCCGGCATGTGGAACGAGCTCGGCACGGGCGTGGTCTCGAACTACTACACCCAGGACTTCGGCGGCGGCACCCCCGAGACCGGCCTGAACATCCGCATGGGCGTGCACACCCCGCAGATGCCGCGCGACGGCTCGGAGGACATCACCTTCTACGCCGACTACGCCGGTGAAGCGCTCAGTGGCATCTTCGTGGTCCTGGACGGGGAGCCCTACCCCCTCGAGGTGGTCTGGGGAACCGACGAGCGCGGCGTCTTCGCGGTCGAGATCGAGCTCGCGTTCGAAGACGATGGGGCCTACTGCGGGCAGTACTACTTCTGGTACGAAGACGCCGACGGAGAGGGCACCTTTCCCGAAGAGGGCAGCTACCTGCTCGGCGCCGCGTGCGACGAAGACTGGGTGGCCGAGCAGATCGGCGCCGGCGGCTTCACCAGCGGTGACGGCAGCAGCTCGCGCGGCAGCGACCTGATGGGCGACATCCGCCTGGTCGGGTGCTCGGCGACCGGTGTTGCTGGCGCAGCGTGGTTGCTTCCGCTCGTCGGGCTCGCCCGCCGGCGGCGCTCGCTGTAGGCGGCGCGCTCAGCCGCTGTCGCCGGTGTGTCTGCCGGAGTCCCAGAAGCCGCTGTCCCAGAAGCCGCTGTCCCAGAAGCCGCTGTCCCAGAAGCCGCTGTCCCAGAAGCCGCTGTCCCAGAAGCCGCTGTCCCAGGCCGTGTCGCCGGTGTCCCACAGGCCACTGTCCGAGAAGCCGCTGTCCCACCCGGTGTCGCCCGTGTCCCCGGTGTCCCCGGCGCAGACGTCCTCGTCCACCACACCGTCGCAGTCTTCGTCGCGGTCGTCGCAGGTCTCCTCGGCCCCCGGATGGATGGCGGGCTCCCCGTCGTTGCAGTCCGACCCGTCCCGCACCCGTGTGCCGGCCTCGCCGCAGGAGACCACCACGTCGGCCGGGTCCCCGAAGCCATCGCCGTCCACGTCTTCGTACCAGCTCACCGCGTCGATGAGCCCGGGGTCTTCTTCGTCCGAGAGGTTGTCGCAGTCGTCGTCCCGGCCGTTGCAGATCTCGTCGGCGGCCGGGTTCACGCCCGGGTCGCTGTCGTCGCAGTCGTCGGCCACGAGGTAGCCATCGCCATCGAGATCGTCGTCCGCCGTGCGTGGATTGCAGTCCTCGTCCACCCCGGTGTACGGCACCTCGGCGGCGCCGGGATGGACCGACGCGGACAGATCGTCGCAGTCGTCCCCCGCGGCGTAGCCGTCGGCGTCGAAGTCGACGCCGGTGTCCGCCGGGTCGGCGTAGCAGGTCCATAGAAGCAGCATCCACACACCACCAGCCTATCGGCCCGAAAGGTCGGGCGTCACCTGCTGATGAGGGGAGCAGGCGGAGATGGACATGTCCGACAGCAGCTTGAACCAACAGTTCCGCGAGCTCTGGAGCGCGGCCATCGGGAGCCCGGGCTACCGGCCGACCGAGTGGCGCGAGCTCCAGCTCCTCCTCGAAGGCATCCAGAGTGCGCTGGCGCCGTTCGCGGCGGCCGGTCACAAGCTCCCGCTGCACCTGCCCGCGGATGCGACGGTCGCAGAGGTCCGGGGCCCCGAGGGGCGCCGGGTCATCACGGTGGCCGATCTGCAGCTCGCCGCACGAGCTCTGCAGGCCTGATCAGCCTCGCAGGGTCTGCAGCACGTCGCGCATCTCGGCGCGCGCGCCGTCGCCGACGAACCTCAGCCCCACGCGCCCGTCGTCGTCGAGGTGCCGCACGTCGACCATCGAAGAGACCAGCGGTGCACCGTCGAGCAGGACCGCCACGCGAAGGCGGGCCCCGCGCGGGAACGCCGCCGGGTCGTGGCAGCTCACCGCGAGGCCCCGCGAGGAGATGTCGAGCACGGGCACGGGGGCGCCCACGCCTTCCTGGACCAGCGTGAGCAGGCCCGCCACGCCGATCCGTCCGCCGGACCGCTCGTTGGCGCTCGACACGGTGGTCGGCAGGGCGATGGAGACGGCCTCGTCGACCTCCTCCACTCGGCTGTAGACCTGCCACGCGGAGCCGCCGGCCCGGTAGGTCAGCAAGCAGCCCTGGCCGGCCTCAACCTGAGGAGGAGCCGGGGTGAACACCAGCCGAGCGGGGCTGGCCACCAGCTCGCCGCGAAACACCACCTGGCCGATCTCCAGCTCCGCCTCCACCGGCTCCACCAGCATGGTGAGGAGCTCCTGGCGGTGGTCCGGTCGAGCGCCGGGCTGCAGGGTCGTGTCGGGGGCTGCGAGGTCGAACTGGACCTGTGCGGTGCGCGCACGGTGCTTCAGCGCAGCCAGGCCGCTCGCCACACGCGCCTGGCGGCTGGGCGGCTCGACGACACGCGCCGGCCGTGGAAGCGCCAGGACCGGCTGCACGCGCCGCACGTACACGAGCGCCAGGAGCAGCGGCACCAACGCGAGCCAGAGCAGAGTCTCGAGCAAGAGGTCGTTCATGGTGATCCCCGAGGTCCGGGTGCCTCGTCACCCACCGATCGGATCGAAGCGGTGCGGGCTTGAGGCCGGCGCGCGGCGCCCCGGAGGCGGTGCTACGTTAGCGCGCTGCCCCCCCGGAGACCGCCCGTGATCCTGAACCTCACCCTGCTGGCCTGCGTGACACGCACCCAGCCTGCCGACAGCACCGAGCCTGGCCCAGGGGACTCCAGCGTCGACTCCGTCCTGCCCGACGACGACACCTCCCCGCCGACCTCCGGGGTGCTGCAGTTCGACGGCGAGCGCCCGAAGAACCTGCTCATCGTGGGCATCGACACCCTGCGTCGCGACTACGTGGGCCACTACGGCGGCACGGGCTCCGAGCGCACACCGTTCCTCGACGGCCTGCTGGCCGAAGGGGTGAGCCTCGAGAACTACCGCTCGTGCTCCAACTCCACGTTCCCGTCGATGAGCTGCATCGAGGCCGGTTCCTACAACATCGACCTGGGCTGGGTGCCGTCCACCGCCAGCCCGGGTGCGATGCCGTCCGACGCCCCCGTCGTCGCCAGCGTGCTCCGCGAGCACGGCTACACCAGCTGGTACGCCGGGGCCACGCCCTTCTTCGAGGACGCCTTCGGCATCCGCGGGCACTGGGACAGCGTGTTCAACAACAGCGCGTGGCTGGGGAGCCAGGTGGTCGAGAACGCCGTCGACTCGGCCCAGCTCGCCATGGACGCCGGCGACCCGTGGGTGGTGCAGGTGCACCTCCTCGATCCGCACTACCCCTACAACCACCCGGCCGAGTACAACCTCGGCCTGGAGGAGCTCCCCGAGATTCCCTACGACCTCACCGTGGCCGACGGGCTGGCCGCCGGTCTGGCCGGCTGGGACGAGCTCGACCCCGAGGTGCAGGCCAACGTGGCGGCCCAGATCGAGGTGTACTACCGCGGCGCCATCGCCTACACCGACGACATGGTCGAGAGCCTGTTCACGCAGCTCGACGAGATGGGGGCGCTCGAAGACACGCTCGTGCTCCTCTGGGCCGACCACGGCGAGCAGTTCTGGGAACACGACGAGTTCGGCCACTCCAACTCCCTGTACGGTCAGGAGACCTGGGTGATGGGCGGCTTCTGGGCCAAGAACCTGGCCCCGGGAAGCTTCGACAAGCCCGTCTCGCACCCCGACATGGTGCCCACCGCGGTGCAGGCGCTCGGCCTCGAGGGATCGGCCGCCTGGACCGGCACGCCGTTGGACGCCATCAGCGACGACCGCGTGCGCTACAGCCTGCGTCCCTCCTTCGAGGAGACCTGGCAGACGGTCGAGAAGAACGACCTGCGCCTCATCTACCGATGGGACGGCCTGCTCGAGCTCTACGACGTCGGCGTCGACCCCTTCGAGACCAGCGACCTCTACGCCGACGGCGGCGACGCCCGCGACGAGCTGGTGGAGCTCATGCGCGAACGTTCGCAGCAGGTCGACCCCTTCGTCGAGGGCGCCAGCCCGGGACTGTAGGCCGCTAGCGGCCAGCCGCTTCGGCCACGTCGGCGGCCGTGACCACGTTCATGTGCTCCGCAGCGTAGGCCACGAGCTCCGAGTACGCCGTCCAGATGGCCTCGGCTTCGGACGGGTCACGGGTGGTCGACGCGTCGGGGATGGTCAGGTCGTAGGGGGGTGACTTGGCCTTCCGCGAGTCCTTGCTCTGGTAGTAGGTCAGCTGCCAGGGCGTGGCCTTGCTCGTGTAGAAGTTGTTCTCGTGGATGATGGCGGTGGCGTAGAAGGTGCCCTGGCCATCCCATGCGTCCAGCCCGTCCTTGAGCCACACCAGCGGGTGGGACTCGGGGTCGCGCTGCACCCGGTTCCACCAGAAGAGCTTCTTGGTGCCCACCGTGCCGTGGGTGACGCCGAGCGTGCTCGGCCGGACCAGCAGCCCGCCCTCCACACGGTACGGGTCGAGCGGATCGGTGGCACCCTCGTGATCGCCCGACACCACGACCTTGGCGCCCAGATCGCGGTACACCTTGGTCGCGGCGGCGAACAGCTGGTCGTCCTGGGTTCCCGCCACCGCCGCCGGCGCGCGCCCCAGCGTGTCGCGCACGAAGGCGTACCCGCCGGGTTCCCCTGGGATCAGCTCACCGGTCTCCATGTCGAGGCGTTGGGTCTCGTAGCGCAGCACGGCCGCCTCGAGCTCGGCGCCTTGCAAGCCCTCGAAGGCCCCGCTGAACGCGTTGACCAGGGGGTGCGGCGGCCGCCGGTGGTAGCTGATGCCCTGGTCGGAGTCCCGGAACTTCTCGAGCAACGCAGGATACTTCTCGGCCCAGAGCTGCACCATCGGCGCCGTCACGTAGAAGTCGCCGCGCACGCCGTGTTGCTCGAAGAGGTCGATGAGGCGGGTGAGGATCTCGGCGGAGTCCTCGTGCCGCTTCCAGTCGTGGGTGTTGATCACGAAGGTGATGTTGGGCTTGTTGTTCGCGTCCAACGCGACCGAGGGTGCCTCGGCTTCGACCGTGCGCTCCAGCGAGCAGCCTTCACGGCCGTCGGTCTTGGCGTCCCCTCCCCAGCTTCGGTACGCGTCGGCCATCTCGCTGTAGGTGGCCCACTGCAGGTCGCCGCTGGCCACCAGCGGGTCGATGAAGGTCTCGAGCCAGCGGTCGAGCTCTTCGTAGGGCTCCGAGCCCCGCGTCAGCTCGTTGGGGTGCACGGTGAGGTGCAGGGTGCGCACGCCACCGTGGTCGCAGGCGGCCAGCGACTGCTCGAAGGCCGCGCTGTAGGCGTCCAGCAGGGCGGCGTCGCCCTGGCCGCGCAGGCTGCGCTTCATCTCGCTCGCGTGCAGCAGCCCCTCGGGCAGGAACACCACGGATCCTTGGGGGTCGTGCCGGATGAAGTCGGTGACGTTGTCGCGGTCGGCACCCGAGGCGGGCCGCCAAGGGTGCACGTCCGTGATGGCCGTGTTGCCCTCGGTGTAGCGGGACTTGAAGTCGCCGTTCACCGAGAGTCCTGCGGCCGTGGCGGCCTCCATGAGCTGGCCGTAGGTGTTGCCGCCGCTCCAGTAGTTGACCTCGGTGGCGCCAGCCTTCTCGAGCTGGGCGATCTGCTCCTTCATCACGCCCGTCCACACCTCGACCGGCTCCTCTTCGAAGTCCGACCCGAGGTGGGCGTCCTCGTGGAAGTGCAGGGCGACCTCGTGCCCGGCCGCCTCGGCGTCGGCGAAGAGCGTGTCGCCCCTGTCGATCAGGAGCTGGGTGAAGGGATCCTGGGACTGGATCACCAGCTTGCCCTCGTGGCGACCGACCACCTCCATGAGGTTGCGCAGGTTGGCCACGTGCTCGTCGAAGGCGGTCCCCTGCAGGTACGACTTGCCACCGCCGCCGCCGCGTCCGGACTTGCTCTTGCTCCTGCTCTTGCTCTTGCTCTTGCCCCCCTTCCTGGCCAGGATCTCCGCCTCGAGCTCCGGCGAGATGCCCGCCTTGCTCTTCGACTTGCCCCGGCCCGACCGTTCCGGCCGAACGCCGGCAGCCGGTTCGCTCTTCGAGCTCCCGCCACCGGCGAGGGGGCTCACCTCGGTGCCCCAGGGTTCGATGTGCACACCGATCGCGAAGAGTGCCGGTCCCGCGGCCTCCACCGTGCCCTTGGCAGCTTCGTCGCCGCCCACGAGCTCGGAGGTGGAGCCTTCGTCCACCAGCGCATCGTCGGAGCGTGAGCAGGCGTGAAGGCTGAGCGAAGCCACCGCGAGCGCGGCGAGGGGGGTGAGCAGGCGAGAGCCCATCGGTTGTGTCCGGTCCAGCGAGGGTCGGCGATTGTACGACGGGCGGTCGCAGCCCTTCACGGGCGAGGCGACGAGCGCTTGGCGGCCAGCTCGGCACGCAGCCTCTCGAGCGCCTCTGTTCCGGCGGCGTCGAGCGGCGATTGCAGCAGATCGTCCCCCTCGTCGAGCGCGCCCTCCTCGTAGCGGAACAGCTGCTCCTCCACCCTCGACCCGAGGTCGCGACGCACGAGCTTGTGCTCGCCATCCCGCAGCGCCTGGTGGTGCTGGGTGTAGACCGTGGCGCCGTTGGGCTTCGGAGTGGACGCGTAGATCCGGTCGCGCACCTGGAGCCCCGGATCCGCCAGCACCGGCAACAGGCTGACCGCCGCCTGGTGGTCGGCGTGCACCCCCGCCACCTCCAGAGACGTGGCGTAGAGGTCGAGCCCTTGGACCAGGCTGGCGGTGCGTCCGGCCGCGATGCCGGGTCCCGCGATCCAGAGCGGCACCCTCACCCCGCCGTCGTAGAGCGTGCCCTTGGCGCGGTTGGCAGCGTAGGGCGGCACGATGACGTCGTCGTCGGTGCCGTTGTCCCCGATGACGAAGAGCCAGGTCTCTGGCGGGACGTCCTCGAGCAGCCGGCCCAGCTCCGTGTCGAGCGCCTCCACGTCGGCGTGGTACAGCGCCACGTCCGAGGCCCCCTCGGCCACACCCGCGCTGTTCAGCTCGCCCGGCGGCACGTGCCAGGGCCAGTGGGCCGCGTTGAACGAGACCATGGCGAACCAGGGGGCTGGTGTGCCCGCGATCCACGCCAGCGCATCGTCCACGGTGTCGCTGGTCTGGTAGGCCTCCACCCAGGAGAACGCGCCGTCGACCGCCTTCTCCCACACGAAGTAGTCGGCCTCGACACCGTCGGGCCCCTCGGTGCAGGCCATGCCGGTGCTCCCGATGGAGCCGGACGCGTGCTGGAAGCCGACCCGCAACGGATGGCTGGCCGGCTCGTCGACGAGGCAGCTCGCGAGGTGCCACTTTCCGAAGAGCGCGGACGCGTACCCGGCCTCCGTGAGGAGCGCCGGCAGCGTGGGCAGCTCGGGATCGAGCTCGATCACCTCCCCGTCGTGGTCGATGAACACACCGATGCCGTGGTCTTCAGGGTGCAGGCCGGTCAGCAGGGACGCGCGCGTGGGCGAGCAGGTGGGTGCGACCCAGGCCTGCTCGAAGACGACCGACTGCTCGCCCAGCGCATCGAGGGTGGGGGTGGTCGCCGTGTCGCCCACGGCGCCGTAGCTGGCCAGGGTCTCCGTGCCGACGTCGTCGAGCACCACCCAGAGGATGTTGGGGCGGAAGGGCACGCTGGAGTCCGCAGGGTCGCTGGTGGACGCGCCGCCGGTCTCCGCGTGGGTGTCGCCGTCTTCCACCGCGGACGTGTCGTCGAGGTCGCTCGCCGGGCCCGGCCTGCTGCAGGCGTGCCAGAGGAGCCAGCTAGTCGCAACCATCGCGATCGCACGCGAAGCTGGCGCCCTTGCCGTAGGTGTGCGCCTCGTCGCCGTGTCCGTGGTAGACGTCCTCGGGGCTGTTGTCGACGAAGTCGACGTTCGTCCCGGACATCGAGGCGCCGATGAACAACACGGCGCCGCCCTGGTGGATGGCCTGGTTGCCCTCGAAGCGCACGCTGTCGAAGGTGGCGTAGGAGTCCGTCCCGACCGCTACGGCCCCAGCGTCCTTCGCGAAGTTGCCCGAGAAGGTGACGTTGGTGTAGCTCACGTCGGCGTCGCGGTGGTAGAAGAGCGCGCCTCCGAGGTCACCCGCGGTGTTGTCCTCGAAGAGCACGTCCTCGAAGGTCAGGTCACCATCCGCGAAGTTCATCCCCCCGCCCTCCTGGTGGGAGGTGTTCCGACGGATGATGGTGTCGGTGATCACGGCGGTGTTGTAGTACATCATCACCGCGCCAGCGTCCGACATCGAGACGTTCTCCTCGAAGATCGAGCCCGTGATGTTCAGGTAGGCGTCGTAGACCGTGAGGGTGGCCCCGTAGGTGCCGACGTTGCCACGGAAGAGGCTGTCCACGACGGTGAGGTGGCAGCCATCGCCGATGCCCATCGCGCCGGCCACCTCGGGTGAGTAGTTGTCGAGCGCCTGGACGTTGTCGAGATCGACGGTGGAGTTGCCCATGCAGGCCAGGGCACCACCGACGATGTAGTCGCCGCGCCAGGGCGTCATCGGCGCGTCGGCGCCGCCGTTCTGCAGGGTCAGATCCTGGATGCGCAGCGCCAGCCCGCTCTGGTAGAGCGTGATGATCGTGTGCACCTGGGCGCCATCGAGGCTGGCGTCCTCGTAGCCCTGCAGGGTGATGTCGGCGTCGATGCCGAAGCCGGCGTACCAGGGTCCGCCGCAGAGCGACAGCGTGCCGGGATCCTCCAGGATGTGCACCACGGGTGCCTTCCAGGTCCCGGCTGCGAGGGTCTTGGACCAGTCCTCGACGGCACCGTCGTCGCCCGTCCACGTGGCGATGCCAGCGTCCGAAGCCCAGGCCAGGTCGCAGTCGGTCTGGCGCCCGTCGCAGATCTCGGCAGCGCCCGGAAACACCATGGCGTCGCCATCGTCGCAGTCGACGTCGTCCAGGTAGCCGTCACCGTCGTCGTCGACGGGATCCGGTGGGGAGGTGTCGACCGGGGGGGCGGTGTCGAGCGGGCCGCTGTCGATCGGGGCAGAGTCGCTGGCGGAGTCGAGCGCGGTGTCGACCACCGGCGCGCCGGTCTCCTCGGCGTCTTCGGCCGAGTCGAGCGCCGGCTTGTCCGCGCAGCCGATCAAGAGCATCCACATTCCGACACCTCGTGGGCTGCAGACTACACGTGGCATGCTCGATCGATGTGGTTCTTCGCCATGGCCACGGCCGCACCCCTGCTCGTCCGAGCGGGCGAGCTGAGCGCGCTGCACGGTGAAGGCCCGGTGGACCGCACGGGCCACGACGTGGCGGCGGTCGGTGACACCGACGGAGACGGCCTGCCCGGCCTGCTCGTCGGCGCGGCGTTCTCCGACCGGGGCGGCGTGGACGCGGGCGCCGCCTTCCTGGTCGAGGGACGGGTCGGCGGGCCCATCGGCCTCGTGGCGTTGACGGGCGCAGCGGCCGGCGACGCGGCGGGCGCAGCGGTCGACGGCTGGGACGCCGATGGCGACGGCTTCTCGGACCTGGTGATCGGTGCCTCCGATCAGGATCTCCTGGCCGGAGCGGCGTGGCTGGTGCACGGACCCGTCACGGGAGGGGCGCTCCCGGATGTCGGCGGCGCGCTGACCGGAGAGGCCGCCGGGGACCAGGCCGGCTGGGCCGTCGCGCTCGTGGACCTCGACGGCGACGCCACGGCAGAGCTCGCGGTCGGAGCGCCCGGCTACGGGGATGGCGCGGTGTACCTGGTCAGCGGCCCGCTCTCGGGGGCGCTCGCCGACAGTGCCCGACTCGACGGCTCCGGCGCGGCGGGAAGCGCGCTGGCACGAGCCGGCGACACCGACGGCGACGGGCTGGACGAGCTGTTGATCGGTGCGCCCGACCACGACACCACGTGGCTCCTGACGGGCCTGGCCGCGGCCGGGGATCTTGCGGATCGTGCCACGGCCGAGCTCGTCGGCGCCTCCGACGGCGCCGGCACCTGGCTCGCAGGCGCCGGCGATCTCGACGGCGACGGGCTCGACGATGTGATCCTCGGCGCCCCGGCGCTGGGCGTCGGCGGCACCCGTGCCGGTGGCGCCTACATCGTGTCGGGACCCATCACCGGCACGATCGACCTGGCGGCCGGTGCCGACGCCGTGCTCTTCGGCACCGTGCCCGGCGCCAACGCCGGCGTGAAGGTCGCCTCGGCTGGCGACCTCGACGTCGACGGCTTCGGTGACGTGCTCCTGGGAGCACCCGCCACCGGCCCCGGTCACGCCTGGCTCGTGCATGGCCCGGTCAGCGGCTCCACCCGGCTGGGGCGCGCGGCGAGCGCCCGGCTGCAGGGCGCCTCCGCGGGCGACCGCTTCGGGGACGGACTCGCAGCTCCGGGCGACCTGAACGGCGACGGCCTGTCGGACCTCGCCTTCACCGCCATCGGCGTCGGCCCGGACGCCGGAGCCCTCTACCTCTGGAGCCCCTGAGCTCACAGGATCAGGGTGGAGTCGCCGAACTCGTGGTTCCGGTAGCCCTGGGCGACCGCGTGCCGGTGCCCGGCCAGCAGGAGCGGCTCGGGCGCGAAGGCGCGCATCATGCGGAAGTGGGGCTCGCGGGGTTCGTGCATGCCCGAGAGCAAGCCGTGCACGACGGCGAGCTCCGTGTCGGGGCCGAGGGTGAGCGTGGTCGTGCCGCGGAGCGGCCCACGGGCCGCGGATTCAAGGGCCCGGACCACGCTGGTTCCCGCCGCGACCACGCGATCCGCCGCCAGCACGCCCGCCCAGGTCGCCAAGGGCACCTGGTAGCGCTCGGGCAGCGGCAAGGCCGCATCGAGCGCTCGGTCGCCGGTGGCCGAGAGGCCCGCCCCGTGGGTGAGCGGAAGGATGCGCACCCCCCGCTCCACCAGACGGTCGCGCAGTGCCTGGCCCAAGGGACGACCGGCCGAGGGCATCTCCACGGCCCAGGGCCTCCCGGCGTAGGGGGTCTGCACCTCAGCAAGGCGGAGCGGCTGCTCCATGTAGCTGTACTGGACCGGCACGCCTCGTTCCCAGATCAAGCCCGTGGGCAAGGCCAGCCGGACCAGCCGCGGCGACAGCTCGGAGCGCTCGACCACCTCGGCCGTGGCGTCGCCGATCCGCACCTCGTCGCCGGTCTCGGGGACCGGAGGCGCCACCCTCAGGTCGGTGTCGTCGCGCCAGGAACCCCGTCCGAACAGCACGGTCCAGGCCGACCCGTCGGCGTCCGGCGCCTCCGCGAGCCGCAGCTCGATCGCCTCCCCGGCCAGCTCACCATGGAAGGAGGCCGGCAAGGTGGCCGCGTCGTTGACGATGAGGACATCGCCCGGTCCGAGGAGCGCAGCGAGATCCGAGACCGCCGCATCGCGCCAGCTCCCGGTAGGACGGTCGATGACGAGGAGACGGTTCTCGCGCGCGGGGCGTGCAAAGGTCATGGCAGACATGGCGGCCCCTTCAGGCGACGAGGCGGCTGCCGCTGGTCAGCGGGCCGTCGAGGTGGTCGAGCAAGCGGCGAGCGACGTCGTCGGGCCGCGCCAGCGTGCTGGGGTCCGCGTCCGGCAGGGCGGCCGCGTGCAACGCCGTGTCCATCTCGGTCGGATCGACCGCCAGGAAGCGCACCGACGGGAGCTCCTCCGCCCACACCCGCACGAGGTGGTCGAGCGCGGCCTTGCTCACGCTGTAGGCACCCCATGTGGGGTAGGCCTCGACCGCCGCATCGGAGCTGATCGAGACCACCGTGCCGCCTCCGTGGAGCGCCATCTGCCCCACCAGCAGCCGCGTCAGGCGGAACGGTCCGAGCAGGTTGACCTGGAGCACCCGCTCCAGCTCATCGGGGGTGGTGTCGGCCAGCGGTCGCAGCGGCGTCGGTCCGAGGGTGCTGGCGTTGTGGATCACCAGCGAGACGGGGCCCGCGAGTGCGGAAGCCTGGCCGGTGATGCGCGCCGCGGCCTCCGGATCGCCGAGATCCACCGCGATGCCCCAGGCCTGGCCGCCCGCCGCGCGGATCGCGGC
>Ga0114932_10001775_pt1 | contig 23942 bp, 29 predicted proteins | sample 2SBtaG_2_FD_87286 | JGI IMG/M metagenome (GOLD analysis project Ga0114932, IMG submission 87286) | Deep subsurface microbial communities from Kolumbo volcano to uncover new lineages of life (NeLLi) - 2SBTROV12_ACTIVE470 metaG | ecosystem: Environmental > Aquatic > Marine > Volcanic ...
CTACATAGCAGACCCACAGTTGCTTCCGCATAGCGATTTCGGCAAAATTTCGCCGCCAAACCTGATGGGACTAGCGAACCTTTGCACTATGCCTTGAGCGGACCTTGACGAGCATCCGGTGAACCACGGCTTTGTCCGCATGTGAGACATTGGTGAAGGACGCTTTGAACGTCTGCTTCCGCCTAGGGTCCGTCGTGACTTTCAAAAAATCGTTGATGAAGATCCCGTTCTGACAGGCGTTATCTCACCGGTTTATGAATGGGCCAATATGCCAACAGGGCAGAACATCAGGAAATGCTGATCCATGGGAATTTCTCGCCGGAAATACGCCGAACATCGCGGCGTTTCGCACACGGCCGTCAACCGAGCGCTTAAAACCGGCCGCATCACGCTGGAACCGGACCGCACCATTGACCCTGTCAAGGCCGACAAGTTTTCATCAATCGCGGCTCGAATGGATGCTTGTCGGCAATCATTCTGAACAGATTGCTGTCACAGCGATTGGCTTCAATCCGTCCCGCGTTTTGCGACTTCCACAACCTGTAACACAGACGCTCTGCATTGGGTTGGAAAAGCCCCCCTCTCATGGTTTTTAGCACAAACCATTGCCTGGCAGTGACTGGCTTTTGAACGAAAAGTGGCCTAAACGCGCAATCGGAACGACACTATTTCGCGACAGGTCCAATTCCGTGCTCGGGTTGACAGGCGGTTCTGGGTGGCCCCCGCACGTCAGTTGAATATGGCGCGAACGATACCGACGCAGCCGATTTTACTTTCCGTCCGGTTGGATCGGTGTTCAACCCGTATGGCGATTTTGCGGCGTGATCGGCGGCACAGTGATCGTTCAGTTTACTTTGTCACCCGGCACATCACCGGCGAAAAACGCGTTCAGATTGTCGATTACACGAAAACCCATGGCGTCGCGCGTTTCTGCGGTGGCACTGCCAAGATGCGGCAAGGCTACGAGGTTCGGGCTGGCCAGTAGATCGGCATCGATCACCGGCTCGCCCTCAAAAACGTCAAGCGCGGCACCACCGATGGTGCCGGCGCTTAGCGCGCGTGCCAGCGCTTTGGAATCGATCACCTCGCCGCGCGCGGTATTGATGACCACGGCGTTGGATTTCATCAATGCAAGGGTTTTGTCGTTGATCAGGTGGGTGTTTTCGGCACCACCCGTCGTGTGCAGCGAAACGAAATCGCTTTGCCCCAGTAGTTCGTCAATACTGCCCACTTGCACCGCTTTGAACCGGTCCAGCGTTTCCTGAGGAAACGCAAAGCTATCCTGCACAATAATTTTCATGTCAAAACCGAAATGCGCACGTTGCGCCATGGCTTGCCCGATGCGCCCGAAACCGACGATGCCCAGTGTTTTACCGCTGACCTTGTGTCCGATCATATGGGTAGGCCGCCACCCGGCCCAATCACCGGCACGCAATTCGCGCTCGCCCTCGCCCGCGCGTCGCGCCGCGATCAGCAAAAGCGCCATTGCCAGATCGGCGGTGCAGGCGGACAGAACCTCGGGTGTGTTGGTCACCGTGAGCCCCAGTGCCGTGGCGGCGTTCAGGTCAATATTGCTGAAACCAACGCCGTAGTTGGTAAGAATCTTTGCCCGGGGATTGGCGACATTCAAGACGTCGGCGTCCACTTTATCGGTGACGGTCGGGCAAATAGCGTCGTAATTTGACAACGACTCGCGCAGAGCCGCGGCGCTCATCGGTTTGTCGTCAGCATTGAAATCTGCGTCGTAGTTTTCGGCCAGCTTGGCCTCGACGGCCGCTGGCCAGCGTCGTGTCACCAGAATTTTGGGTTTGGCCATTTTGGGCTCCTATGATTGCAGAACTTTTTGAACTGTCTCGCCGATTTCAGACGGGCTCGATGCCACAGTGACACCCGCAGCCGACAGAATTTCCACCTTTTCCGACGCGCTTTCGCCAAAGGCCGAAATGATCGCGCCCGCGTGGCCCATTGTGCGCCCCGCGGGGGCCGTCAGCCCCGCTACATAGGCCACCACAGGTTTGGTGATGTGATCCTGAATGAATGCGGCGGCTTCGGCTTCCTGCGGGCCGCCAATTTCGCCGATCAGCGTAATGAGATGGGTTTCGTCGTCTTCTTCAAACCGTTGAAGAACATCCTTGAACGATGATCCGTTGATCGGGTCACCGCCAATGCCGACACTGGTGGAAATGCCAATCCCCAGCTCTTTGAGCTGCGCGGCAGCCTCGTATCCCAATGTGCCCGAACGCCCGACAATGCCGACATTGCCCTGTAGAAAAATATGGCCCGGCATAATCCCAAGCAGCGCTTTTCCCGGCGAAATCGTTCCGGCGCAATTGGGGCCGGTCAGCACCATGCGTTTTTCTCTGCTGTACCGCATCATGTAGCGTTTGACGCGGATCATATCCTGCGCCGGAATTCCGTCGGTAATGCACACGCAATACCGGATACCCGCATCCGCCGCCTCCATGACGCTGTCTGCGGCAAACGGTGGCGGGACAAACACCAGACTGGCGGTGGCACCCGTCTGTTCGACCGCGTCTTTGACCGTATCAAACACAGGTACGCCGTGGACGTTTTCGCCACCCTTCCCCGGTGTCACGCCACCAACGACATTGGTGCCGTAGTCCAGCATGTCTTTGGTGTGAAACTGCGCCATTTTGCCGGTGATGCCCTGCACGATGACTTTGGTTTCGCGGTCCAGAAAAATGCTCATGACGCCACCTTCATATTGTCGTCGTTGCCGCCGTTCCGCCATGCGGCCACAGATCGCTCTGCCGCCTCTTTAAGACTGCCGGCGCGGATGATCGAAAGGCCGCTTTGCGCCAGAATCTTCTGACCTTCTTCAACGTTCGTGCCCGCAAGCCGCACGATCACCGGCACCTCGACGGGATTGTCGCGCAACGCCTGAACCACACCTTCTGCAACCCAGTCGCACCGGTTGATTCCGGCAAAAATATTTACCAGAACTGCCTGAACTTTCTTATCCGACAGCACCAGACGAAAGGCCTTTGCCACCCTTTCAGGCGTGGCGCCACCGCCGATATCCAGAAAGTTCGCGGGTTCACCTCCGGCAAGTTTGATTGTGTCCATCGTGGCCATCGCCAGCCCCGCGCCGTTGACGATGCAACCAATGTTGCCATCCAGCCCAACATAATTCAGTCCGCGGTCCGCAGCATTGGATTCGCGTGGGTCTTCCTGGCTTTTGTCGCGCAATTCGGCAATCTGCGGGTGGCGAAACAGCGCGTTGTCGTCGAAGGTCATTTTGGCGTCCAGCGCCACAACCCGGTTGTCGGACGTGATGACCAGCGGATTTATTTCAACCATCGTGGCATCGTAGTCGCGAAACGCGCGGTACGCCGCCATCAGCGTTTTCGCCATCTTTTGAGTCAACGCCGGTTCTATGTCCAAAGCAAATGCAATTTCACGCGCCTGAAACGCCTGCAATCCCACTGCGGGCTCGACGGTGCTGCGGACGATTGATTCAGGCCGATTGGCGGAAATCTCTTCGATTTCCATGCCGCCCTGCGCCGACGCCACGATCATCACGCGCTGGCTGGTGCGGTCCAGCACAAATCCCAAATAGATCTCGCGGTCGATGGCCACGGCGGATTCGACATAAACCCGGTATATCCCCTTGCCTTCGGGACCGGTTTGATGAGTGACCAGTTTTTGGCCAAACATGCTTTCGGATGCGGCCAGAATTTCGCTGTCGGAATCGCACAGCTTGACGCCACCGGCCTTGCCGCGTCCGCCTGCATGCACCTGCGCCTTGACGATCCATTTGTCGCCCCCCAGCTCGCGCGACCGGTAAGCCGCCTGTTCGGGGCTGTAGGCCAAAGCGCCGGATGGAACATCCACGCCGAACCTTTTGAGGATTTCCTTGGCCTGATATTCGTGAATATCCATTGTTGGCTCCTATGCCGCCAGTGTGTTTCGGTAATGCGCCTCCAACTGTTCGTTGATCGCATCCACGTCGATATTGACACCCATCTCCGTCATTGCAGCGGCAAACCGCAAAACGATGTCGGTAATCGCCGCCTGACTGATCTGGTTCAGTATTCCGATCCGGATCTGTACAGGTTCAGACAGCGTTGGCCAAATACCAAAGCCCTTAGCGCGACAAGATTGCACAAGCTCTTTTTCGCGCCCGGCCAGCGCCGGCGGCAAATTCAGCACGACCAGACTGGGCATGTTCGACGTCACCTGACACCCCATCGTCCGCACGGCGTCGGCCAGTGCCTTTTCGTGCAATGCATAGTCGCGGGCGCGCGCCTCCAGACCGTGCTGCAGGGTCAAGCGCAGCGCTTCATGAAAGGCCGCAACGGCATAGCCCGAGTGCGTGCGGTGATAGGTGCCCGCTGCGATGTCCTGACCCTCGACAATACCCCAGTGGCGCGCCTCAAGAATCGGGTGGTGCACGTAGGACCGGCAACCGCTGGCCTTAACAGAGTCGATATAGCGGTCGGTAAAACTTACGGGGGCATACGTCAGCGGCAGGCACAACACGCCTTTTTGCGGGCACGATGCCCAGCCGACAACGCCGGGATAATCGTCGATAGAGAAATGACCGATGCCCAGCGACGACACCGCATCGATCAACCCCATCACGCCATGGGTAACGCAGGCATCGGAAAATGCCTGCACGTCGTTGACGCGACCTGAACCGGTTTCCCAATGCGCCATAAACGCCCATTTTGGTTTGATCGCCGCCAGCGCTGTTTCGATCTCGTCACTACCGACCGAAAGCCCGTGGGCCACATCGACAACTGTCACCGACGCCGCGTCGGGGGCGAGCGGGTTAGCCGCCAGCTCTGCTTCTGTTGCGGCCTTCATGTTGATCGTTGTGGCGTCGATGCCGCTGAACGTGCCGTTCACGATGACCACGACGCTGTCGCCGGGCATAATTGCATTGAGCATAACATCGAGCCCCGAAAACCCGGTGCCGCCAACGCCGTAGGTGTAAGTATTGCTTGTGCCCCAGATATCGCGCAGCATTTCCTTGCACTCAACCATGCCCCGCAGCACATCTGCCTGCATATGGTCGGCGGTGCCCGCGCCTGCAAACGCCTGCAAAACACGCGCGTCGGTATTGCCGGGTCCGGGGCCCGCGGCCAGCGTTTCGGGAATAACGAGGGCGGGAAAAATATTGTGGTCGCTCATGGGTCAGCTCTTTTGTTTGTCTGGCAACGGAAGTCGGAAATTCAGAATTATCGCAGGACAAGTAGAAGCGTGAATAGACAATCTACAACAGACGTTAGTTCACCAAATGGAAACCTTATTGACGGGAATTTGCCTACCCGTTATGGTGGTTTATGGTATTCTTTCCATCATACCCCACCCATTGTGACCGGAAATCCGTCCCAAAACCAAAAGACAGATGGTAATCCAGCCGAAGGAACCCGTTTCGCTTATATTGGCGCACGGCAATCCATTGGTGCTTGGTGCGATGTCCGAAGTATTCGAGCGCGACCCACGATTCTCGCTGGTGGCGACCTCTGCCACGTCCGAGGGGTATCTGGGTATCGCTTTGCGTCTGTCTGTCCACGTCAGCGTGCTTGACTGGAACCTTCCTGATCTGGGAGGCGCCAAGGTGATCGACGTGATGCGCGGACAGATCGCGCCGCCACGATTTGTGGTTTACGGCGACAGCAACGGTGATGTGCCTCGGCAGGCAATGACCGCAGGCGCTGCTGCGTTCGTGGCGCGCAATGGTCCGGTCAAGGACCTGCTCGACGCGTGTTATGAAGTGGCCTTCGGGAAAATGATATTCCCGTTCATGGATATTCGCGCCCTGCAAATGGATCCGATCGAACAGCTGTCCAAACGCGAACGTGTGATGCTTCAGACTTTGGCACAGGGATTGACCAACCGCGAGCTGGCCAAGGCGCTGGATATTTCCACCAATACCGTCAAATTCCACCTGTCAAATTTGTACGACAAGCTGGCCGTGAAAAACCGCGGTCAGGCCATTGCATTTTACTACGCGTCCAGGACGTCCGGCGCAGGAGGCGGAAGCTTTTCCAACCGGTAACCACCTAGCGCCCGAACATTTGCACGTGGATTAACGGCACTTGACAGATCAAAATTTAGGCCTTTTGGTCTGCCGCCAATTTCGTCTTTCAACAAAAGGAACAACCTGAATGAGCTTTCACCCCATTGATCAAGCGCCCGCCCGACTGAATCGCAGCGAACTCGCTGTACCGGGTAGCCAGCCGCAAATGTTTGAAAAAGCTTCACAATCCGATGCGGACGTCATTTTCCTTGATATGGAAGACGCGGTTGCACCCGACGACAAAGCACAGGCGCGCAAAAACATCATCAAGGCGCTCAACGACATCGACTGGGGTAAAAAATCGATGTCGATTCGCATCAACGGGCTTGATACCCACTACATGTATCGCGACGTGGTCGACGTGGTCGAACAGGCCGGAGAGCGTCTTGATCTCATCATGATACCCAAGGTCGGCACTGCAGCGGATGTTTACGCTATCGACATGTTGGTCACCCAAATCGAAGACGCCAAAGGCTTCAAAAAACGCATCGGTTTTGAACACATAATCGAGACGGCTTTGGGTATGCAGAATGTCACCGAAATCGCCGGTGCCAGCACGCGCAACGAAAGCCTGCATTTTGGCGTGGCAGATTACGCCGCCAGCACACGGGCACGCACCACGATCATCGGCGGTGTGAACCCCGATTATTCGGTGCTGACCGATCCTCTGGACGACAACTCGCGCGCCGTGCATTGGGGCGATATGTGGCACTACGCGCTGGCCCGTATGGTGGTGGCGGCCCGTGCCAACGGTTTACGCCCGGTTGACGGACCGTTCGGTGATTTCGCCGACGCCGACGGTTACCGCGCCGCCGCCAACCGTGCCGCTGTGCTGGGCTGCGAGGGCAAATGGGCCATCCACCCTAGCCAGATCGCGCTGGCCAACGAGGTGATGAGCCCGTCTGACGCCGACGTAGAGAAAGCCAACCGCATTCTGGTCGCCATGGCCGAAGCGGCCGCCGCCGGTAAGGGCGCGGTTTCGCTTGACGGTCGACTGATCGATTACGCCTCGATCCGGCAGGCCGAGGTGCTGGTGGAAAAAGCCAAACAGATATCGGCGGGCTAGGGCGCTATGGGCGGCACTTTGGCGACGGCGCGGTCGCGGGCGATGTCGGCCTTTATGGCTGGCATCAACGCGGCCGATCCCGGTGTCTGCCTGCGCAAAGCTTTTGCTGCGACCCCACCGCCCCCGCCTGCGGGTGGGCGGTATATCATGATCAGTATCGGCAAAGCCGCCTGCGCCATGGTTGAATGCGCGTTGGAATTGCTGCCAACGGGCGTTGCACGCGACGCCATTGCCGTGACCAATTACGAAAACAACCGCGACGTTCACGGCTGCACAGTGCTGGCAGCGGGCCACCCCGTGCCCGATGCAAACGGGCTGGCGGCGGGACGCGCTGTGACGGCGATGCTGGACACAGCAACGGCGCAGGATGTGGTGATCGCGCTGATCAGCGGTGGCAGTTCGGCGCTGTTGCCTGCGCCGGACAAGGGGTTGACACTGCAGGATAAAATCGACGTCAACACAGCGCTGTTGGCCGGCGGTCTGGACATTACGGATATGAATCTGGTGCGCCAGTCGCTATCAGCCCTCAAGGGTGGCGGCATGCTGCACCGCGCCGCACCCGCGTCGGTGGTGTCCTTTATCCTGTCTGACGTGATCGGCGATGATCTGCGCGCTGTGGGCAGCGGGCCGACAGTGGGGCCAATAGGCACGCGGGCGCAGGCGCGCGCACTGCTAAGCACGCACGATATGCTGGCAAAATTGCCGCCGCCTGTGCAGGCGTTTCTGAACGGCGACGACACCGCTGCCCCGCTACCGGAAACACGGCCCATATTGATCGGCGGCAACGGGTTCAGCCTGCGGGAGATGGCAACACACGCAGGGGCCGAGGCGGTTTCTGCGCCTTTGGTCGGCGATGTGGCAGAGGCCGCGCGGATCGTACTGGATCGTGTGTTGTCCGCGCCCGATGGCCCGCTGGCATTGGCATTTGGCGGTGAAACCACGGTGAATTTGCGCGGGCGGGGCCAGGGAGGGCGCAATCAGGAACTGGCGCTGCGCGTGGCGCTGCTGGCCAAAGCCGCAGGGCTGAAAGACGACTGGTGCTTTCTAAGCGGCGGCACCGACGGGCGCGACGGGCCGACAGATGCCGCAGGTGGTCTGGTGGACAGCGTCACACTGGCACGGATTGCGGCGGCGGGTCTGGATATACAGGCGCTGCTGGCAGACAACGACAGCTACCGCGCACTGGACGCGGCAGGCGATTTGATCAGGATCGAGACAACGGGCACAAACGTAGCGGACCTGCAGCTGTTTTTGCGCGGTTAGGTGGCACGGGCCAAGGGCTGCGCCTGACCCGGGTGTCTCGCGTAAACTGCTTTGTTGGTTACTGCCGACAGGTGAATGCGTCGCTTTAGCCAAGGGTGCGAAGCGCCCGTTGTGCCGAGGGCACACCTGCGGTGTGACGGGGCGGGTCACCTATCGGCAATTGCGTAGCATTTGCCTGTCGGTCAATGGGGCGCTGCCTGGGCGAAGATCCCGAGTTGAACGTGAATGTAGAATTCTTAAGAGCTATGTAAAACTGAAACTAAAAATGCAATAATAACTCATTTATAATTTACCCACGGGATTTCCACAGGCTTGTCCAATTGCGTGGCCCTATACGTATGGGCTATATTTAGGGCAATTCAAATAACAAAATACGAGATAAAGACATGAGTTGGTTGCTGTTTATGGATGAAAGCGGTCATGATCACAAGAATATGCCTCTAGAAGTAAGAGGCGGCATCGCTATTCACTCTTCAAACATTTGGCGATTTATTCTGGATTTTCAAAAATGTGAAGAGGAGGCCTTTGGATTTCGATTATCATCTATGGGTTTGGAACTTAAGGGTTCAAAACTACTTGATAACAAGAAGTACGAGTGGGCTAAACAAGAAGATATATTGGACGACAACTCTCGCAGGCACGGCGCAAGAAGGTTTGTAACAAAAAACCAACAAAAGGTTGCGCCCAGTCGGAGGGAGTTTACTGCATATGGCCAAGCCAGCAAGTTAATGGCAAAAATGACATTTGATTTATTAGAAAGATATGAGACGAAATTGTTTGCCAGCTTAATTCCGAGAGGCGTTAAACCTCCTAAGGATTTTAGATTCGCTCATTACCTTCGCAAAGATCACATTTTTCTTCAGGAACGGTTCTTCTGGTTCTTAGAAAGCAAAAAAGTAAACGGATTGTTTGTTATGGATCAAACGGAAAAACAAAACGACAAAAGGTATATTCGTAGACTACAAGACTACTACACTAAAACAGAGAATGGCAGGCGGAGGTCGAACTGGGTGGTTCCTTCACCGATGTTTGTGGACTCAGAAATGGCGCCTTTGGTTCAAGCCGCTGATCTTTGTCTTTATTGTATCAACTGGGGCTTTCGACGAGATGCATGGAAATTTACCGGAGCACAGCGTGCTGAAATCCATGACGACTTTGCTGGAAGATGTGGCAACCTCCAGTATCGAGGTTCAGCTGTGGAAGGTGGGAAAAATTATCAATTATTTGGAATATTTTTTGTGCCGGACCCATTTACAGGAAGACCACATCCAAAATAAAAAAAGGAGGTAATGCTTTGCGCGAAAATCGTTTCAAGTCTGCACTTGAAGATCTTCCACAAACCGAACCTCCGACTCCAGATTTATTCACCACACGTAAATAAGTCAATAACGAACCGCGCTGCGAAACACTGTTGTGACTGATTGTAAACACGACTGCGCTCCGCGCGTTCGCGCCTCAATCGCTCCCCCGGAGCGATTGCCGGACCTTTGGCCCGGACCGGCGCTCACCCATCCATCTTCAACGCACTTATAAACGCCGCCTGCGGGATATTCACCTTCCCGAACTGCCGCATCTTCTTTTTGCCCTTTTTCTGCTTCTCCAGCAGCTTTTTCTTGCGCGTGATATCGCCGCCGTAGCATTTCGCCGTCACGTCCTTGCGCAGCGCGCTTAGCGTCTCCCGCGCGATGATACGGCCGCCAAGCGCTGCCTGAATAGGGATTTTGAACATGTGCTGGGGGATCAGTTCTTTCAGTTTTTCCACCATGGCGCGGCCGCGGGTTTCGGCGCGGTCGCGGTGGACCATGGTGGACAGGGCATCCACCGGCTCGTCATTCACCAGGATCTGCATTTTGACCAGAAAATCTTCGCGGTATTCAAACATCGCATAGTCAAAGCTGGCATAGCCCTGCGTCACGCTTTTCAGCCGGTCGTAAAAGTCAAACACCACCTCGTTCAAAGGCAGATCGTAGACCACCATCGCACGGCTGCCGGCATAGGTCAGGTCCAGCTGCACACCGCGCCGGTCCTGACACAGTTTCAGAACATCGCCAAGATACTCATCCGGCACCATGATCGTGGCCTTGATGCGGGGTTCCTTTATATGGTCCACAACGGTCAAATCGGGCATGTCGGCGGGGTTGTGCAGCTCCTGCACGCTGCCGTCGCGCATGTGGATGTGGTAGATCACTGACGGGGCCGTGGTGATCAGCTCGATGTTATATTCCCGCTCCAGCCGGTCGCGGATCACCTCCAGATGCAACAGGCCCAGAAAGCCACAGCGAAAGCCAAAACCAAGCGCGGCGCTGGTTTCCATTTCGGTGGAAAAGGACGCGTCGTTCAGGGACAGCTTGGCAATCGCCTCGCGCAGGTCCTCAAATTCGGCGTTGTCCACGGGAAACAACCCGCAGAACACCACGGGTTGGGATGGCGCAAAACCCGGCAAGGCCTCGGTCGTGCCGCCTTTTTCGTGGGTGATGGTATCGCCCACCTTGGTGTCGGCCACGCGCTTAATTGAAGCGGTCAGAAAGCCGATCTCGCCCGGGCCAAGGGCGGGCACATTGTCCATCTGCGGGCGGAAGACGCCGACGCGATCTACGGGGTAGACGGCATTGGTGTTCATCATCCGGATGCGGTCGCCCTTATTCAGCTTGCCATCGATGACACGGATCAACACGACCACGCCAAGATAGGCGTCATACCAGCTGTCCACCAGCATGGCTTTTAGCGGGGCATCAACATCGCCGGTCGGATGGGGGAGCAGGGTGACGATGGCTTCCAGAACGTCGGGGATGCCAAGGCCCGATTTGGCCGAGATTTCAACGGCGCCAGAGGCATCAAGCCCGATCACATCCTCGATCTGCTGCGCCACGCGGTCCGGTTCAGCGGCGGGCAGGTCGATTTTGTTCAGCACAGAGACGATTTCATGATCCGCATCCAGCGCCTGATAGACATTGGCCAAGGTCTGCGCCTCTACCCCCTGGGAGGCATCGACCACCAAAAGCGAGCCCTCAACCGCGCGCATGCTGCGACTGACCTCATAGGCGAAATCCACGTGGCCGGGGGTGTCGATTAAATTGAGGATATAGTCCTCGCCATCCTTGGCCTTGTAATCAATGCGCACGGTGTTGGCCTTGATGGTAATCCCGCGCTCGCGCTCGATATCCATTGTGTCCAAAAGCTGGGCTTCCATGTCGCGTTCAGCCACGGTGCCGGTGGCCTGAATAAGTCGATCGGCAAGCGTGGATTTGCCGTGGTCGATATGGGCGACAATGGAAAAATTGCGGATATGGGCGAGGTCTGTCATGGTTGCGGGATATGGGGGAGTGATCGCGAGTGGTCAATGGCAAACCAAGGATTGCAAGACAAGTGACTCTTGACAGCTCAGGGATCATGCCATGGTCACTAAATCAATTCAGTCAACAGGACAGCGCCCGAACCCGGCAGTCAGCGAAAGCGTGCTGTGCAGGGTCTTTCGTGAATTTCTCACAATTTGCTGGCGACAGGTGATTGCTGCCCGGGCCACAGGTCGCGTGGTTCAGCGGTATTCGCAGACTTTACTTTTTCTCATTCTTAACTTTCGGGGGAGTGCGGTAAATTCATATGACGACATTTCCCGAACCGGTATTTTGTGCTAGTGACGAAAAAATGCAGATCACTATACGGGCAGTCACCATGAAAAACTTTGCGATCCTCACCGTGGTGCTGACTGTGCTGGCCTCCAGCGCCCCTGCGGGCAATCTGATCCGCAAGGCCTGCCTCAAGGCCGGGCGGGCCGGTGCCACCCGCGAGTTGTGCAGCTGCATACAACACGTCGCCGATTCGCATTTTCACAAGCGCGCTGATCAAAAATTGATGGCGTCGTTTTTTAAGGACCCCCACAAAGCACAGGTGATCCGCCAGTCGGACCGCCGCAGCCACGAGGCGTTCTGGACCCGCTACAAGGCGTGGGGCGTGGCCGCCGAGGAAAGCTGCGCGCCCGACAAGAGCTGACTCAAAGCCGCGATTTTGCACGCTGCGAATAACACCTTTCCAAATTTATTTTTGGTAATCAAACGGCTTCAAACACACTTGAAACCGCGCTATTCTGTTCAACCCAAAATTGACATTTTGTTCATTTTCTGCTAATGTTGCGCGGTATTATTTGACCAAAATTTAGCAATGGAACGTAGAATGGCCACGATTTTTCGCATTGTTTCAGTTCCGCTTATTCTGTTTTTGACCGCCTGCACGATCAGCCTTGCGCCGCCCGGTGACAAAGCATTCGTCGCCGAACTTAATCAAGCCAACCAACAGACCCTGACCCTGTTTAGTGCGCTGGAAGGTGGCGGCGCGCGCGACAGTTACAGCAAGTATTCCAAACGGTACGACGAGGTTATTGGCGCGTTCGGGGCACTAGAAACCAAGGCGCGAGCCAGACCTGTGCCTGCTTTGGGGCAGAAGCTTATAACAAAAATAGCCCGAAGAGGTCGCGTAGCAGAAATTTGCGCCGCCAAGGGCGACGACGCCACCGGATGCGTGTTTGCCACACCCGATATTATCGTCGAGATTATCGAGGACCTGACGAAACTTCGGGAACTGCATCAAAAAGGGAGTCTGAAACCCGCGGTGGCGGGTGCCTTGAAAGGGGATTACGTCATTTCGATTCAACAAGTGTTGGTTTTAGAAACCGCACTTCTGCGCGAGTAAGGAAACAGGGACATGGCAATCGATATTGAAGCAATGGCGAACGAAATGATTTTTAACCTCGGCGAAGAATTAAGCGATGGATGGGACAAAATTTCCGCGTTTCAGCAAAATCAAGCGTCTTTAATAGCAAAGCAAGCTGCCTTGATCGCCCAATTGAAGGTCATGGGCAATGTGGCGGATGATGAAACAATTGAGTTTTTGACGGAACAACTTAAGGATAAAGTAGAAAACTTTGCCAAAGTTATTGCCAATTTATCCGCGCTGACACTTGAAAAAGCCTGGAACGCGGCGGTGGGCGTTTTCTGGAATGCAATTAACAAGGCACTGACCGGAGCCGGTCTGGTGGCGTTGCCCATTCCGGATTTCCAAGCCGACAATACTTAACGCCGGTCAGACTGAAGCTGGTCAATCAGCCCACCCGACGCCAGTTCGATCAAATCGAACACGCCGTCAAAGCCGCTTTCAAAATAGGGGTCGGGCACATCTGTCAAAGGCTGATCCGGCGCGAAGTCGCACATTAATTTGACAGGCGTGTCGCTGCCAGGGGGACGCTGGGCTTCGATGTTACGCAGATTGTCCGCATCCATCGCGACGATCAGATCAAAGTCGCTGAAATCACCAACTTTGAACTGGCGCGCCCGTAATCCGGACAGGTCCAGCCCACGTCTGCGTGCCTCGGCTTGGGCGCGGGCGTCCGGTGGGTCACCGATATGCCAGTTCCCCGTGCCGGCGCTGTCTGTGGTTACCGTCAGTTCACGGCTTGCCGCCTGCGCTCGGAAAATAGCTTCTGCCGTGGGTGAACGACAGATATTGCCCAGACACACAAACAAAACCGATGCGCTCACACAAGGATCCTGTTGACCCGCAGCCAGCGGCTATAGACGACCAGCAACAGCGCCACGACAAAAATCACCAGCGTGAAAACAGCCGCGCCACGACCCATGATGTCCCACATCGTCACATCGGCCAGCACGAAATTGTGCAGGGCCGTCGCCATCATCGCAAGCAGCGATATCCAGAATATCGGCACCGCCGCGCGACGGCGCAGCAACAGATAGACCGAACCCAGAACCGAAAACCACACGGCGATGGCCCACGTGGCATTGACCCATTGGGGAAAACCGAAAAAGAAATCAAGCTGCTCTTGAGTGAATTGCTCCAGGTAAGATTGGGCCTGCAACTTGGTCATCAGGTAGTCAAAGGCACCCCCTGCGTTCCACAGCAGGCTGATGATGCCCACCGCCCACAAATGCCACGGAGCTTTTCGCTTGCTAAAGTCGTTCATACGTATCCCTTGTTCATCCTGCGTGAATTCAGGGCCGGTTTTGATCGACCGGCACTTCGATGCTTATATCCCCGGCGTGCTCGAACGTCAGGTTCAGCGTGATCGCATCACCCTGCCCCAGCGCCGGTTCTATTTTCATCAGCATAACGTGGTCGCCGCCGCGCTGCAATTCATGACGGCTGCCTGCCGCGATCAGCAGAGGGTTTTCAATCGCGATCATGCGCACCACGCCGTTTTCGTCCTCCAGACTGGTATGCAAAGTGGCGCGACCGGCGGGGCTTGATACACTGACCAGAAAATCGTCTTGGTCCGAATTGTTCTCGATCACAAAATAGGCGGCGCCGGTCCGACCAGAGCCTTCACCCGTGCGCATGAATTGCCCCGAGACTTCCAGAACGCCGTCAGGCCCTGAACGGGCGAAACCAAACCAGACGACAGCGCCAACCGCTATGGCGATCATCATTCCAATTAAGAGACGCATGTGAAACCCTTTCTATAATCGCGCGCGCGCCACCCGCGGCAAATAAAAACGGCCCCGCAATCCATGCAGGGCCGTTCAGAACAATCAAACCTGCGCGCTTAGGCGGTGACTTGTGCCTTGGCGATTTCTTTCTTCACTTTCAAAGCACGCTCGGACAGGTCCGCATCCTTGGCCTTGGCCATAAACATGTCCAGACCGCCACGGTGATCGACTGTGCGCAAGGCTGCGGCAGAGACCCGGAAATTGAACGAACGGCCCAATGTTTCAGAGGCCATGGTCACGTCGTTCAGGTTTGGCAAAAACCGGCGGCGGGTACGGTTCTTGGCATGGCTGACATTGTTGCCAACCAACACGCCTTTACCGGTGAATTCACAACGACGAGACATAGTAGGGTTCCTTGGTTTGCCGGTACCGGAAACGATCAGGTCCGGCCACGAAATTCTAAAAGCGGTCTTTAGGCCGTGCGTCGCAAGGCGTCAAGGGATTCTTGCATGTGCGGCGCGCGTCAATCAGACCATTGAATGACGACCCGATCCACCGAAAATCGTTGCAGATTGCGCAACGATCTGACGATAAATTGTTTTGCGCCGCTGCGCAATAAATGGTCGTTGCAGGCATTGGCCTTGTCGGATTCGCCAAGGCATGCACTTACACCCGAGTCGCACCGGAGACGCGCAATGAAATTGACGACCAAAATCATCTTAGCCTCCACATTGTTATTTGTCGGCGCAAGAACGGCCACCGCCGATCAGCACGGCAACGCGTACGTGCACAGCCGCACAAATGGCGGGCAGGTCTATATCATGTACCACAACCACATGTCGCTTTATACTTTCGACAAGGACGAGATTGGCAAATCCAATTGCTACGGCGGTTGCGCTAGAAAATGGCCCCCGGCGATTTTAGCCGCCGACACGCCGCTGGGCGAAAACTATTCGCTGATCAGGCGCAAAGACGGCAAGATGCAGGCGGCCTTTAAGGGCCAGCCGCTTTACTTGTGGTCCGGCGACAAGCGCGTGGGACAGACCTCCGGCGACGGTATCGGCGACGTTTGGCATCTGGCGCGACCAGAATTCTAAATCGCTTTCGCGCGCACAATTTGTTTCGAATTACTTCTGTGTAATCCGCCCATCGGTATAAGGCGCGTATGCCCCCGCCGCTGCCATATATTCCGCCACCACGTCGGCCAGATCGGGACCGTAGTCATAGGCGTTCAGGGCACTGCGGAACATTTTGTAGCCGTCACCACCACCGCGCACGTAGTTGTTGGACACAACACCGTACATCGCGTCCGGATCAATCGGCGTCCACGCGCCGCCTTTCATAACCAACACTTCTTGAACGCGCCCCTCATTGGCGGGCACCGAGGCGTCCCAGGTGAACTGTAATCCCGCCACTTGCGGAAAGCGGCCTTTGACCTCTTCCACCTGAGAGACACCGTTTTCAAGCGCCGCGATCAACGTCGCGCCGGTGACATGAAAGGTGGACAGCGTGTTTTGGAACGGCAGCACCGTCAACACCTCGCCCATGGTCACGTCGCCCGCGTCGATAGAGGCGCGCAATCCGCCCGAATTGGCGATTGAAATGGTGATGCCCTGATCTTTGACGCGATCCAGCATCGCGTCGGCGACAAGATTGCCCATTTGGCATTCCTGCACGCGACAGACCGAACGGTCGCCCTCGATCACGGCGCTTGAGTCTGCCACGACTTTCTGGCGTATTTCTTCCAGCGGCACCGCGGCCTCGGCGATGCGAGCGACGACATCGGCGTCTTCGGATACTTCCGCGTCCATGATCAGCGGTTCGCCCAACGCCGAGACGACATTGCCGGCATCATCAAATACCACGTTTAGTTCGCCCAGATATTTGCCATATGCATAGGCCTGCACCACGGCGGTATCGCCGACCATGGTAGGATAAGGTCCGACGGCGCGCTCATTGGTGTTGGACAACAGCGTGTTGGAATGACCACCTACAATCACGTCAACACCGGTGGTTTCGGCGGCGACTTTCAGGTCAACCACGTAACCCGAATGCGACAGAACCACAATTTTGTTGACGCCTTCGGCCGTCAGCCGGTCGACCTCGGTTTGAACCGACGTCACCGGATCCAGAAAGCTGACGTTGGCACCGGGGCTGGCAAGCTCATCGGTATCCTGCGGAGTCAGGCCTATCAGGCCAATTTTCTGTCCGCCCGACACGATCACTGTCGACTTGGCCAGCTTCCCTGCCAGCAACGGTTCGGCGGAAATATCGGCGTTCGACATCAGGATCGGAAAATCGATGGCTTCCATAAAGCCACGCAACACTTCGGGACCATCATCGAACTCGTGATTGCCCACGGTCATACCATCGTAGCCCATTCTGTTCATCATTTCAGCAGCCAGCGCACCTTTGTAATAGGTGTAAAACAGCGTGCCCTGAAACTGGTCGCCGCCGTCAACAAGGATCGAATTTTCGGCACGTCCACGGGCAGCGGCGATGGCGGTCGCCAAGCGGGCCGAGCCGCCAAAACATTTGCCTTCCGCGTTGGAATCCGCCGAACAGCCGCTGTCAAAACGACTAATGGGTTCGAACCGCGCGTGGAAATCGTTTGTATGCAGGATCGTCAGCTTGAAATCAGCCAACGCGGCCGTACCCATCAGACAGGCGGCACCGGTCAAAAGTGCGATTCGTGTGGCTAGCATGGAAAATCTCCTGTTCTTTCAAATGGTAAATTGGCGATACCAACCCAAGCGGCTTGCGTGCCCCGGCTGATTATCAAAAGCCTAGCATAGAATTTGTCCAAAAGATAAATTTAATTACGGTGTTCCGGGATGGGCAAACGTGGTTGTCCGGGCGGCGTTTTGCCCCCACGCAAAACAAGAGACTGGACAAAAAGCGCACTTTTGCATCAACATGACAGACATACGCACCGGCCGCTGTGGTGGCGTCTTTATTGAACACGGTCCTGCCTCGCAGCAGGCAACAAATCAAAAGGAATGCACCATGATGTTTCGCCGTTTATTTCCCGTGCTTTTGGCGGCCTGCATGCTTGTAGCGGCATGCGATGGCCCGTCCAGCATCGGAATGCCCGACAGCAGTGAATATATTCCTACGACCACCAATGAATAATTCGATCTGAAACCGCGACGGCTTGACGGGATGCCTGCGTTGGCGCATTTGCCTGCACCATGATTTACAAGATTTTCAGAGCAGACGAATGGGCGCACCTGCAGACACAGGGAGTCACACATGGCGCGCCGATCGACCTTATCGACGGGTTCATTCACTTTTCAACGGCCACGCAAGCCGCGCAGACCGCCGCGTTACATTTTGCCGGGGCTACGGATTTACGGCTGGCCGCGGTGGACGAAAACCGGCTGGACCCTGATCTGAAATGGGAGAAATCGCGCGGCGGTGCTGATTTTCCCCACTTGTATCGCGCGCTGACGATGGAGGACGTGGTGTGGTGCGTGGACTTGCCATTGACGGCGGACGGCCACGTATTTCCGAAAGATCTGACTTGAGAGCCGTGGAAAATCTGGGGCTGCGTCTGTTGCGCCGTTTAGACCCGGAACGCGCCCACGACTTGTCGATCCGCGCTTTGAATTACGGGCTGGCAACCCTGCCCGGACCGCTCACAACGCCACGTCTGAAAACTACGCTTGCGGGTCTTAATCTGCCCAATCCCATCGGGCTGGCGGCGGGGTTTGACAAGAACGCCCGTGCTGTCGCGCCGCTGACCCGCGCCGGCTTTGGCTGGATCGAACTGGGCGCCGCGACACCACGCGCCCAAGGCGGCAACGCCAAGCCGCGCCTGTTTCGCCTGACCGGGGATGCTGCCGTCATCAACCGCTTTGGTTTTAACAATGACGGCGCCGACGCCATCGCGTCACGCCTTGCCAAGCGCCACGACGGCGGTGTCGTGGGGTTGAATCTGGGGGCCAACAAGGACAGCAGCGACCGCGCCAGGGATTTCGCAAGCGTGCTGGATACCTGCGGTGCCTATGTGGATTTTGTTACGGTGAACGTCTCGTCGCCCAACACCGCTAACCTGCGCGATTTGCAAAGCGCCGACGCCCTGCGCGCATTGCTTGACGCCGTGATGCAAGCCCGCCCCGACGACCTGCCGGTTTTCGTCAAAATTGCCCCCGATCTAAGTCAGAAACAGCTTGAGGATATAACAGAGGTTGCGCTGCACGCAGGTATCAACGCGATCATCGCCACCAATACCACGATTGCACGCCCTGCGCTGACCAGCCCGCACGCCGTCGAGCAGGGGGGTCTTTCGGGCCAACCTCTGTTTGACCCGTCGACCCGCGTTCTGGCAGCGTTGTCGCGCCTGACTGACGGACGTCTGCCGCTGGTCGGCGTGGGCGGGATTGGCTCGGCGGCGCAGGCCTACACCAAAATCAAAGCCGGGGCCTGCGCGCTGCAGCTTTATTCGGCGTTGGTGTTTGGCGGGCTTTCGCTGGTGGGTGAAATTGCGCGCGGGCTTGACGCATTGTTGAAACGCGACGGATTTGACAACGTGGCGCAGGCCGTGGGTATTGAAAAGGACAATTGGTGAGCAAAGTTGAAATCTGGCACAATCCCACCTGCACCAAGTCAAAGCAGGTTTTGTTCATGTTGCAGGACAAGGGTTTTGACGTGGATGTACGCGATATTCTCAGCGATCCGCCAACGATTTATCAGCTCCAGACAGCGCTGCGAAAACTTGATCTCGACGCAATTGAAATCACGCGTGTAAACGAGCCGCGTTTTCGCCAATTGGGACTGACGCCACAAACCGACGACAATACGCTGATTGCGGCGATGTCAGCCCACACCATGTTGCTGCAGCGTCCGATTGTATTTTGCGGAGACAAAGCGGCACTGGGACGCCCTCTGGAAAATGTTCTCGACATTTTGCCTTAGTTCCCGGATGCCGCACGTTCCAACGCCGGATATCTGACGGCCAGTGTCGCAGCACGGGCAATAAAATAGATCATCAAAGCCCCCCACAGCCCGTGATTGCCGTAAAGCGGTAGCAACGCCCAGACCGCCACCCCGTAAACCAATGTCGCCACCATCATTGCGTTGCGCATATCGCGGGTGCGCGTCGCACCAATAAAAATTCCATCCAGCATCCAGGACGCAATACCGATCAACGGCGCCACGATGACCCAAATCTGGAACTGCCGCGCCGCTGACCGCACCTCCGGCGACGTCGTCATCACTTCGATTCCAAAATCTCCGAAAGCCACGAAAACCGCGCTAAGCGCGACAACCACCGCGACACCCCATCGGCTGCACAACAGCGCCGCGCGGCGCAATGCCGCCGGTTTTCCCGCACCCATGGCCTGTCCCACCAGCGATTCAGCACCAAAGGCAAAACCATCCAGCGCATATGCAGTCAGGTGCAGAAACTGCATCAGCACCTGATTGGCAGCAAGCGTCACATCATCGATGGCCGAGCCCAGAAACAGAAAGGACAGAAACGCCGCCTGCAACAGAACCGACCGTATCATGATATCGACGTTTACAACTGCCATGCGCCGCAGCGCGGCTGCGTCAAATATCGCGCCCGAATTGTGCCAAATCCAGGCACCAAAGGCCTTGCGGCACAACCAGATACCCAGCAGAAAACCGCCCCACTCTCCTATGACACTGGCGGTTGCGACACCGGCCACACCCCATCCCAACCCCACGACGAACCATAAATCCAAGCCGATATTCAGCCCGTTCGCCATCAATTGCAGCACCAGAACCGCGCGGGTGCGTTCCTGGGCGATCAGCCATCCGGTGATCCCGTACATGCCAATAACGGCGGGCGCAGAGAACAGACGGATATCGAGATAGGTTTTTGCCAAGATTTCCACGTCGGCTGACGCCGGCGCAATTTTCAACGCAGCAATTTGAAAGGGGTGGCGAAAGACCACAAACAAAAGCCCGGCCCCGACACCAATCAGCAATGCACGCATCAAGAGCGCCCGGACCTCACGATCTCTGCCCGCACCAAACGCCTGAGCCGTCAACCCTGTCGTACCCATGCGTAAAAAGCCGAAAATCCAGTATAATGCGGATAAGATTATCGCGCCGATGCCCACAGCCCCAATCGGCGCGGCCAGCCCCAACTGTCCCACCACTGCCGTATCGACCAAACCGATAAGCGGAACAGTCACGTTGGCCAAAACGATGGGTAGCGCAATGCGCAGAACGCGGCGGTGCGAAAGCGCGTCGGGGTTCATGGCCCGTCAGCCAAGATCGCGATTCATCAAAAAATGCCCCGCCGCCTGAGCAAACAATTTGTGCCGGTTGTCCTGCCAGCCGTGCACCGAAACCGACGCATACCGGCGACCTGCGCGGTTGATGACAGCGCGGGCGTAAGCGTCACGCGGCAGGCCCGAACGCAGGTAGTCGATTGTGAAATCGATGGTTTTGGGCAGGCGCGGCAGTTTGCTGGGCTGCCATTCGTCCACGCCGCGCCCGCCGGATTCCATCCGGTCCCAAGCCATATACCAGCTAAGGCCGACAACCGCGGTCATTTCCAAAAACGCCGCTGTGACGCCGCCGTGCAGAGCCGGCAACATTGGATTGCCGATCAGTTTTTCGCTGAACGGCAGCACCGCCGTCAGTTCGTCGCCGCGACGGTCAAACGTGATACCCAGATAGTTCATGTAGGGAATCCCATCGATCAGGGCGTTCAGCGCTGCGTCGCGCCGTTTTTTGACCACCTGTACCGTTTCGGGTCGCCGTTTGCTCATGCCGGTGCCTTCGCTTTCGGACGTTCAACCGAAAATGCGCCCGTGGCCACGGCGACCGGTCGTTCTGTGTTTTCGTCAAACGCCGTGGCGCGCACAAACGCAATCGAGCGCGTTACCAGGTAACAGTCGGCGTGGCTGGCGAGCGCCTGACCGGGCGTTGCCGGGCGCATATAGTCGATCCGCAAATCCAGCGTAGCGGTACCCAGCGGCGATTCCGGGTGCGACATCACTGCCGCGCCGCAACAGGTGTCCATCAGCGCGGACACTGCACCGCCGTGAATCACACCACTGTCCGGATCGCCGATCAGTTTTTCCAAATACGGCATCGTGACAGACGCTTTTCCGTCGCCCATTTCCTGCAGAGTCATCTGCAAATCGCGCACATGGGGGATCGCCTCCATGAACTGCCGGGCGATCTTTTTTTTGGTTTCTGGATCCATTCCGGGCATCGATAATCCTTTGGGCTAAACCGGCCCCCGCCATCTGGCGGTCTTTATTTGCCTAAGGCCGGAAGCACGCAAGTTTTTTTTGGCACGACGTTGCGGCCACCGGCACGGGGTTGCATCCCGCCAGCGGAATCGGCAAAATCGTCGCGACGCAAATTAGGGCCGGACCATGAGCGACGAACGCCTAACCTTACGCGAGATGTGCGACCGATTTAGAGTCACGCCGCGGACGTTGCGCCATTACGAATATATCGAACTGCTGGCCCCGGAAAAATTGGGGCGTACACGGTTTTACGGCCCCACGGAAATCGCACGGCTAAAGTTGATCCTGCGCGGGCGGCGCTTTGGATTTTCGCTGGAAGAATCGCGTCAATGGCTGCTGCTATATGACTCTGACCCCGAAAACCGCGTGCAGATGGAAACCTGGATTGAATGGTCGGGTCATCAGCTAAAAGAGCTGGCGCAGCGGCGCGTTGAACTTGACGAAACCATCACCGAATTACAGCGCCTTCACGACCAAACAGTCGAGGCCTACAAAAAATGACGTTACGTTTCATTACGTAAACGTCAATACGCACTTGAAACAAGGGGCCCCCAGCGCCAAATCTATGGCGACAAGGTAATCTTCTGGGATTCTTGCTTATGGCGCGTGAATTTTTAACAATCCGCCAGATGTGCGACACGTTCAAAGTTTCGGCGCGCACATTGCGCTTTTACGAGGCCAAGGAACTGCTGTTCCCCTGCCGGCTGGGCCAGAAACGCATGTTCACGCCCAAAGACCGCGCCCGCATGACATTGATCCTCAAGGGAAAGCGTTTCGGGTTTTCGCTGGAAGAAATCCGTCAGCTTTTGAATCTCTATTCCATCGGGGATCGACAGCGCACGCAGATCACCACCGCGCTGAAATTAGCTGGCGAACGTATGGACGCGCTGTTAGAGCGCCGCAACGAGCTAAATCGCGCCATAAAAGACCTGAAAGTCGAAATCGACGCCGGCGCCGTGTATCTGGCGGAAATCGAAAATACCAGCGACGCCGCGCAATAAATCAATCCGAGTGGAGAAGCCCGATGCCTACCTATGCAGCCCCCGTCAAAGACTTGCAGTTCGTGCTGCACGACGTTCTCAAAATCAGCGACAGCACCATTCCCGGCTATGCAGAAATGGAGTCTGATTTTACCGCCGCCATACTTGAAGAGGCAGGGAAAATCAGTGCCGAGCTTCTGGCACCGCTGAACGTCATTGGCGACCAGCAGGGTTGCCGGTTGGAAAACGGCGTAGTTTATACACCTGACGGGTTCAAAGAAGCGTTTAACGAGATGCGCAGCGGCGGCTGGACCGGACTTGGCGCGCCCGAAGAATACGGCGGACAGGGCGTTCCCAATGTGGTGGGATCCGCCGTGGGAGAAATGTTTTCCGCGGCCAACGTGTCATTTGGCATGTATCAGGGTCTGACGCGCGGCGCGTGCGAGTCTATTTTGGCGCACGGCACCCAGGCGCAAAAAGAAAAGTATCTTCCCAAAATGGTGTCCTGCGAATGGACGGGTACCATGAACCTGACCGAACCGCACTGCGGCACCGATCTGGGACTGATGCGGACCAAGGCTGTGCAGCAGAAAGACGGGACGTACAAAATTTCCGGCCAGAAAATTTTTATCTCTGCCGGAGATCACGATCTGGCCGACAACATCATCCATCTGGTGCTGGCCAAAATCCCCGGCGGTCCCGACGGCATAAAGGGCGTGTCGCTGTTCATCGTGCCAAAAATACTGGTGAACGACGACGGAACCCTGGGCGCGCGCAACGGTGTTTCAGTCGGCAGTATCGAGCATAAAATGGGCATCCACGGCAATTCGACCTGCGTGATGAACTACGACGACGCCACCGGTTTTTTGCTTGGCGACGCACACAAAGGCATGCGCGCCATGTTCACCATGATGA
>Ga0114932_10001778_pt1 | contig 23888 bp, 23 predicted proteins | sample 2SBtaG_2_FD_87286 | JGI IMG/M metagenome (GOLD analysis project Ga0114932, IMG submission 87286) | Deep subsurface microbial communities from Kolumbo volcano to uncover new lineages of life (NeLLi) - 2SBTROV12_ACTIVE470 metaG | ecosystem: Environmental > Aquatic > Marine > Volcanic ...
TGGAGTACAGCAGGATTCCGTCGCCGAACCAGGCCGGGAACTGCGGCTTGCAGCCCCAGGCCCCGCCACCGCGGTCCACCACGAGCGTTGCCCCGGTCGTCAGGTCGCGGACCATGATCAAGGCGAGCCAGACCACCATCACGTGCGCTGCTCGAGCGCCGTCGCTCGCTCCTCGTCCCAGGCCTTGGCGAGCCGGAGGTGGATCCGGTTCATCTCGCTCACGAGATCCGGGGACAGGTCGCCACCCTGGTCGACCGCTTCGTAGAGCGCGTCGAAGACCGCGGCCGCCTCGTCGTCGACCCGCGGGTCCTGGTGGGCGGTGGCGTGGAAGGTGCGCAGTCCCGGGTCGACCGCTGCCACGGCGGGCTCCAGCTCACCGTGACCGAGCCAATCCAGCACCGGACCGATCTCCCCTGCGGGATCCCGGAGCAGCCGGTCGTAGGTGAGCAGGTGGAAGGGGTAGCGCCGGGTGGTGACGTCGCGGATCAGCTCGTAGTTCTCGAACCACCACTCCAGCGCGGCGGGAAGCCGCCCCTGGCGCACCCGCTTCTCGGACGCGGAGTCCCGCTCGCCCAGCTCGTCCCGGGGCGGGGTGTTGGCCTTCTCCAGGTCGTAGAGCCGCTGGAGGCTGGCGGCGTACTCCCGCCAGGGGCGCATCGTGGCCAGCACCCGGCCGACGAACGCGAAGTCGGTTCGGAGCAGGCCCGGCACGAAGACCTTGCAGACCTGGTCGGCCACCGCGTCGGGGTGCACGAACTCGCCGGACCGCGGGTCGGGGTTGGTGCGGTAGTAGAGGCCCATGCGGAAGCGGGACTCGTAGAAGCCCCGCGGGTTGGCGTCGCGGATGGAGTCGCCCCAGCGGCCCGGAAAGGCCTGGCCGAGCACTGGCAGGCCGGCCGCCTGCAGGATCTGCATCCACATCGAGGTGCCGGAGCGCTTGGTGCCGGTGACGAGGATCACGATGTGCGGCTATCGTGTGCTGGAGACGTCGGGGTCTCGGAGGTGGCGATGTCGGTGTCGAAGATCAAGACGATCCCGGTGGCTGCGGTGGGGCTGTCGCTCACCACAGGCTGCGGGAGCGGCCTGGAGGGCGTCTACCGTGCGGCGGAGATCTACCTCGACGGAGAGAACGTCACCGACGAGTACAGCTACAGCACCACCGACGACGACGGCTGCAGCTACACCTACGACCTGAGGCTGATGGTCTCGAGCCAGGCCACGGGCTTCTTCTTCTGGTACTACGCGGGCAGCTGCCCCGACGAGCCGAGCTACCGCTACGGCTACGGCAGCTACATCTGGTTCGAGTCGCAGGGCAACGGCGTGCACTACATGTACGGCTACTCCTACGACAGCCAGCCGTGGATGTACTGCGAGGACGCCGGGGATCTGAAGTGCAAGACCATCCCGGACAACGGGGCGGTGCAGATCCGGTTCACCAAGATGTAGCTGCGGATCAGCCCTTCGAGAAGTCCGCTGTGAGGCCGAAGCCGACCGCGTTGTCGCCGTCGCCGAGCGCGCGCATCACCTTCTGGCTCTCCAGAGGCTCCCGCACGCAGGCCGCCAGGGCTTCCGGGCCTCCGGTGACCTCGGTCTTGAGGATCCCGTGGCTGCCATAGACGCTCACGGTGACGGTGCCTTCGAGATCGGCGTTGGCTTGCAGGGCCGTGGTGTAGCAGGTGGCGATCGGTCGCTCGATCTTGAGCTCGAGCAACTCCGACAGCGCGGCGGGCAGGGGGGCGTCGGGGTGGGCCGAGGTGGCCACCGTCACCGACGGCGAGCCACAGGCGAGCAGGGTCAGGAGCACGGGGCCATGGTACCGCTTGCCGGCGAGCCAGCTCATCTACCGGGCCAGCTCCCACCACACGTGGCCGAGCACGATCAGCGTGGCGACCGCCACGGCCGCCTTGGGCCCCCAGCTCGGCGCGACCCTTACGGTCCGGAGCGCCGCCGCGCCGCTGATCGCGGAGACCGCCCACGCGGGGTCGACCAGCCAGCAGAGCAACGAACCGACCACCGCCACGAGCGAGGTCACCGCGTAGCTGCCGAGCAGGCGCGCGTTGCCGGCGGTGGCCTCGAAGCAGGCGTCGCAGATCTCGCCCTGGTCCGAGTACCGGAGCTGGGTGTCGGGGTAGCGCTTGCCGCACCCCTCGCAGCGTTTCGAGGCCATGTCCGCAGTGTAGTTAGTTCGACGCCTGCTCTGCGCGCTCGATCATGCCGCCCATCTGCTCGCGCATCGAGGTCTGCTGCAGGAACTCGCGGAGGAAGCCGGGCACCATGCCGCCGCCCTGGCCGATGCTCCGGTAGACCATCAGGCTGCCATCGGCGTAGGCGTAGGCCTGGTAGCTGCCTTCGACGTTCGTGATGTCGTTGTCGCGCGAGTCGTCGCTCGCGAACTCGCAGTAGCCGAGGGCGCGGTCGTAGGTGTAGAGCACGTGGAAGGTGGCGCTCAGGCCCCACTTGCCGCCCACCCAACGCGCGGCCCGCAGTCCAGGCTCGTCGCGGTAGAGCGTGAGCTCCTGCAACACGCCGATCTCCTGCACGCGCGCTGGGAGATCGATCACGGCGTCGATCACCACCTCGGGGGGCGCGTCCACCTGCGCGATCCCCATGGCGGGGGTGTGGTGATCGGGCGATGGGATGACCACGATCTCGCCGGTCGCGAGGGTGGCCACCTGCTCGGCCGTGAGCACCAGCGGCGCAGGCGGCGTGAGGGCCAGCGCTGTCGAGAACCACCACATGTCCCGCGGGCTAACCGGATCGGGTATCGGAGAGCCATGAACGCACTCCTGTACGGCGCCTACGGCTACACCGGCGAGCTCACCGCACGCCTGGCCGTGGAGCAGGGTCTCCGTCCCACCCTCGCCGGCCGGAACGAGGCTCGCCTGCGCGAGGTCGCCGAGCGCCTGGACCTGCCCTTCCGCGTGGCCTCCCTCGACGAGGTGGTCCCCGCCCTCGACGGCATGGGCGTGGTGATGCACTGCGCCGGCCCCTTCTCGCGCACCTCGGCGCGCATGGTCGATGCCTGCCTCGCCACCGGCACGCACTACCTCGACATCACCGGCGAGGTGTCGGTCTTCCAGGCCTGCCGTCTGCGGGACGAAGAGGCCAAGGCCGCTGGGGTGATGCTGCTGCCCGGCATCGGCTTCGACGTGGCGCCCACCGACTGCCTGGCCGTGTGGCTGGCCGAGCAGCTGCCCGGCGCCACCGAGCTGCACCTGGCGGTGAGCGGTGGTGGCCAGCTGTCCCACGGCACCATGACCACCGTGGTCGAGCACCTCACCTCTGGCAGCCTCGCCACCCGCGGTGGTGAGCTGGTGGCCACCAAGACCGCCGCGGTGGTGCGCGAGGTCCAGTTTGCTCGCGGACCCCGCACCGTGGCCTCGGCTCCGCTCGGCGACCTGATCTCGGCCCAGCACAGCACGGGCATCGACCACATCACCACCTACCTGGGCCTCCCGCCCAAGATGATCAAGACGATGCGGCGCACCCGGGCCATCACCGGCCTGGCCGCGTGGTCGCCGGTGCGCAAGCTGCTGCAGCGGAAGATCGATGCGCTCCCGGCCGGGCCCGACGATGCCACGCGCGCTGCTGGGTGGGCCGGCGCCTGGGGCGAGGTGGTGCGCGGCGAGGAACGCCTGGCCGGGCACGTCGCGGTGTGTGAGGGCTACACCTTCACGGCGCTCTGCACCCTGCTGGCTGCGCGGAAGGTGCTCGAGGGGACCGCCCCGGTGGGCTTCCAGACGCCGGCCACCGCGTTCGGGGCCGACCTCGTGCTCGAGCTGGGCGGGGAGCGGGCGCTCGTGCGTTGACGCGCCCGGGTGGATCGGGCGCGATCCCTCGAAGACGGCGCGTAGCGGTCAGCGGTCAGCGGTCAGCGGTCAGCGCGCAGCTTTCCGAGTAAGGAAGCCAGCATTCGCTTCACCTCGGTGGTCTGCTCGTGCAGGCGCTCATGGGTCTCGGCACCCAGGAACCCCAGATCACGCGCCAGGAGCAGATGGTACTCAACCTCGCTCGCCGAGCCCATCGCGTAGTCCAGGAAGCGCGCGAAGTCATCGTCGGTGCGCCGGCCGCAGCCCTCGGCGATGTTGGCCGAGATGGAGACGCTGGCCCGACGGACCTGACTGGTCAGGCCAAAACGCTCGTCTGACGGGAACTTCGCCGATGCTCGATAGACCGCGAGAACCAAGGCGTGCGCCTTGTGCCACACCTGCAGCCTCCTGAAGTCCTTCACTGCCACTCCTCAGCTTGCGCTGCTGACCGCTGATAGCTGATAGCTGATGGCTCGGCCCGCCGGCTCTGGGTCATCGCGCCCGGGTGGATCCCACACGTCAACACTGACCGTGCGCGCCCACTCTACGTGTGTCATCCGCTCGGAGAGAGCACCGCATGCAACGTCGTTCCCACCTCGTGTGGGCCGGGGCCGCTCTGTGCCTGGTCTGGCCAGCGTACGCGGCGCCCTGGTCCGCTTCCGCGACCGCCACGACCGGCTTCGTGTCCGGCCCCACGTCCGCTTGGAACCCCACCCTCCAGGGTGGCCTCAGTGGGACGGTGACCCGCGTCGGACCCGCGTGGTCGAGCGCCGCGACCTGGGCGGTCTCGAGGGACGTCCATTTCTGCGACAGCTGCGACGACGGGTACGACCCGGGAAACGGGGGGAGCGGCAGCAGCCGCCTGCTCGACGCGAGCGACCTGTCCCTCGGCACCGGACGGTCCTGGGACGTGGTGTCGGCGGGGCTGACGGCGGCCTTGCCCGCGTCGCGCGACAGCCTGGTGTGCAACCCCCTGTACGGCGCCCTGGGCGTGGTCGGCGGCGCGGGGCTGACGCTGGCCGAGGTCGGTGTGGGCACCCAGGTCGCCGTCACCCGGAGCTTCTACGCGCACGCAGCAGCGCCGGTGGGGCGGAGCGGCTGCTCCGAGCCGCTCGCGGACTACTCGGGGACCGAGACCCTGGCAGGTGTGGTCGAGCCAGACGCCTGGGCCGGCGAGCGGTACGCGGCGCAGGGCGCGAACGCGGACTGGTCCGGGCGCCTGCTCGCGACCGTGTCGGATGTGCACACGCTCGTGGCCTCGCCGCCGCGCCTCACCACCGAGCTGTCGGTGGGCTTGGCCGCGCGCCACACGCGGGTCGCCGAGGCGCAGTCGGTGGCGACCGCCAGCGGTGAGGTGACGGTGGACGCGTCGCAGAGCCCCGTGGTGTGGTCGTGGCCGGCGGCCATCGGCACGGGGGTGCGTTGGAACGAGCGGCTGTCGAGTGCGCTGACCCTGGCGAACCAGGTCCCCCGCCAGGTGCACGACACCGCGGGCTTCTACCGCTCGCTTCCCGCGGCCACGTCCCTCTCCCTCTCCCTCACCGGCTCGCTGTGAGCCCCGGAGCGATCATGCTCATCCAGAACGCCATCCTGCTGCTGGCCTGCACCACGGCCCCGGCCACCATCGACCGGGTGGGCCCCAACGCCGTGCCCAAGAGCGTGCTCGAGGGCGAGTGGTACCACCGGGCCACGGTGGCCGACGTGCCCTATGGCTCGGCCGCGACCTTCGTGGGCGCCGAGGGCGACCTGGAGCGGCTGCGCTGGTCCATCGAGGAAGACTGGCTGATGGGCTACCGCAGCTACCCCAACGTGGACGACGCCGACGACGCCGAGGGCCCGTACTACGGGGCGCCCGTCGCGGTCTACGGCATCGAGAAGCACTTCGACATCCGGCGCTCCTACAACCCGGCCACGGGCGAGGAGACCAACGTGGTCGAGGAGAACACCGAGGCCGACTGGCAGGACCGGGCCTACGTGCGGGTGGACTGGAGCACGAACCACGCCGAGGTGGGCTTCACCCTCGCCGGGGTGGAGCTCTCGGTGCTCAGCTTCTACGACGAGGACCCCGGCGGCGAGCACGCACCCGTGTTCGAGGACTCGGACGGCGACGGCGTGATCGACGCCTTCCACTTCCGGCAGCAGGTGCTGGCCGAGCCGGACACGCAGGTCATCGCCGGGTACGGCGACGTCCCGACCTGCTACTTCTATGGATCCCAGCAGTACGAGTGCGACGCGACCGAGGTGAGCATCGCGCAGTCCTTCGTGAAGGTCGACGCCGAGCGGGAGTACGTGGGCCAGGCCTACGACGACCGCTGGATGGAGACCTTTGGGGTGTTCGAGACGATGCGGCTCGACTACGACCGCCGCTACGGCCTGACCGAGACGGGGCGGGTGTGGTTCGCCAACCGGCACAACCTCTGGTCGACGTGGCTGGCCCGCGACGACTCGGGCGCGCCCCTCTGTGTGCTCGGAGACGTGGAGTCTCCGTGCTCCAGCTTCTCGGTGGACGATGGCGCCGAGCCGGTCGAGCTGCCCTACTCGGACCGCCAGGTGCGGCAGATCGTGTACCACCTGAGCCCCGACTTCCCGGAGGATCTGCGGGACGCCGCCCAGGTGCTCGCGGAACAGTGGAACGCGCCCTTCCGTGACACGGTCAACGAGCTGCGCCGCTGGGAGTGCCTGGCGCACGCGGACGGGTTGGCGGACTGTCCGCTCGACGAGGACCTGCAGGTGTTCCTGCTCTGCCCGAACAACCCCTCGGAGCCTGGCGACCCGGAGGTCTGCTCCACCGACCACGGGGGCAGCGCCACCCACGGTCCCGACGGCGAGCCCGACCTCGCCGAGATCGGCGACCTCCGGTACAGCTTCCTCTACTACGTGGACGAGCCGCAGATCAGCTCGCCGTACGGCTACGGACCGAGCGCCGCCGACCCCTACGGGCCCACGCTCGCCCTGGCGGACGGGGAGCTGGGCCTGGGCGCTGGCGAGATCATCAGCGCCAACGCCTATGTCTACGGCCATGTGTTGGACCGTGTGGCGACCACGACCGCGGACCTCGTGGAGCTCATCAACGGAGGCATCAGCACCGAGGACTTCATCGACGGCGAGAACGTGCAGTCGTGGGTGGAGGCGGTGACCGAGGGGGGCAGCGCAGGCGGCGCGTCGATGGTGGGGAGCGATCCCCTTCCCGAGGTCTGGGACGAGGAGGCGGTGGCCGCCATCGTGGAGCGCATGGACACCACGTGGGCCGCGAACCTGGACGTCGGCCGACCGGACGGCGTCACCGACGCGGTGGCGTGGCTCGACTGGGTGGAAGGGGAACTGATCGATCGCGGCGTGGTTGGACGCACCGAGGGCGCCTTTGACGCGATGGCCGCGTCGGAGTTCGGGGAGCTGTTCTGGAGCGAGGAGACCGTGGGCAGCTACGGCTTCGACCCGAGCGCCGACGTGGACCTGGACGGGCTGAGCCCGCTCGACCTGGTGCGGCCCCAGAGCCTGCTCGGCGTGGAAGAGGGCCTGGTGGTCGCCGGCCAGCACGCGGTCGACCTGCTCCCCGAGGGCTACACCGATCCGTCCCTGGTGGGTCTGGCGCTTCAGTACGCGGAGGCCAACACGCCCTACGAGGACATCTGGACGGAGGTGCGCACGGCGAGCTTCGGCGACGTGGCGCTCCACGAGCTCGGTCACAACTTCGGGCTGCGCCACAACTTCTCCGGCAGCTTCGACGCCTTCAACTTCCACCCCGGCTACTGGGAGCTTCGGGACGACGGGGACATGGGCCCGCGTCACGTGGACCCGGAGACCGACGCGGAGCTCGAGGGTGGCATCCGTGGCTACCAGTACAGCACCGTGATGGACTACCTGGGCGCCCGGAACGGCGCGTGGCACGGACTGGGCCACTACGACGCCGCCGCCGTGAAGTTCCTCTACGGCCAGCTCGTCGAGGTGCTCACGGGCGTGTCGACGGAGGACTTCGGCGGGTCGGACGCGGCCACGCTGGTCTCGTACCTGAGCTTCTACGACAGCTACAGCACCTACCCCGGGGTGGTGCTGTTCTACAGCGATGGCTCGCTGGACGGCGTGCACTACACCGAGTGGCCGGGCCTGGTGGGCGACCTCGAGGCGCGGGCCAACGTGCCGCTGAGCCGCATGCGGTCCAGCTGGTATGGAACCGACGGTGAGGACAGCGCGTTCAACGAGGGGCTGACGGTGCGACGCGGCTACGACGGGCTCGCGTCGAAGGGCAACCCCGCGGTGCCCTACCGCTTCTGCAGCGACGAGTTCGCGAGCGGCATGGCCTGCGATCGACGGGACGAGGGTGCGGACTTCTACGAGATCCAGCAGACCCTGATGACACGGTATTGGAACGGCTACCTGCTGAACAACTTCCGCCGCGATCGCTACGGCTTCGACACGTCCGGCTCGCACCTGGACTACGTCTACAACCGCTACTTCGACCCGCTGCGCACCTTCGCGGTCTACTACGCCCTGTTGCACGCCGCGTACGACGCGGAGACGGACGACGCGGCCGCGGCGTTCTTCGCGGCCGACGAGGGCTTCGGGTCCTGGACGGCCGCCGAGGCGGAGGCTCTGCAGTTCCTGGTGCAGGTGCTGCTGCGCCCCGAGCCGGGGGCCTTCTCGCTCGCCGAGGACCCTGCTGGTGATACGTATTACACGCCCGTCTACGGGGACGGAGAGCTCGAGATCGAGCTGGTCACCGGCGCCTGGTACAGCTCCGAGTGGGACTTCGACGCGGGCTACCACTGGTTCGACAAGCAGACGATCATCGGCTCGTACTGGGAGAAGCTGATGGCGCTGGAGGTGCTCACGAACACCGAGCCCTACAGCGTGATCGGCGTGGACACGGCGGTCGACCCCCGCGCGTACGGGTTGGGCTTCCAGGACCTGTGGGAGGCCCCGCTGCACCGGCTGCTGGGCGAGCTCGTGGCGGGCGACGTCACCAGCTATGCGCCGACCGTGGAGGATGGTGAGCTCGTGTGGCGGGACTTCGGGGACGTGGGCACGAGCTGGCCCCCGGAAGGGCAGGCCCAGGTCGAGCCGGCCGCCTACTGGTCGGTGAAGACCGCCGCGGGCCTGTACGGGAAGGCGCTGTTGCAGCGTGGCTACGACAACGACTTCCTGAACCGCAGCCGGATCTGGATCGACGGCACCGGCGATGCGCCGGCCCCCTCCGAGGAGACCGAGGAGGTGCGCTTCACCGATCCCGAGAGCGGGCTCACCTGGGTGGCGTGGCGCTACGACGAGGACGGTGTGGAGCTCGGCTCGGCCGCGCGCATGCTCGACCGGGCGAACGCGTTGTCGGTGCGTTGCGAGGGACAAGGGGCCGTGGAGTGGGCCGATGCCGAGGCGGCCTGCGCGGAGCTCGAGAGCTACTCCGCGGACATCCAGCTGCAGGCCGAGATCTTCGACGCGTGGGGCTGAGGTGCGTGCCGCGCTTGCGCGGCACGCACCTCCCCGCCGCCCTGGCCCCTTTCGGGGCGGGCTGCGGGTCGCCTCTTCTCTGAAAGGGGGGCCTCGTAGCCCCCCTTACGCGGGCGCGTTGCGCCCGCTGAACCCCCCTCGGGGGGGGGTGAGGTACGCGCCGCGCTTGCGCGGCATGCGGCTCGGGCGGGTTTCGGGCGGCGGCGCTCCGCGCCACCGACCGCGGCCCTCGACCCTGGGCGGGGGCGTGGTGGCGCGGCACGCACCTCCCGCCGCCCTGGCCCCTCGGGCGTTCGGCGGGTCGCCTCCGCGGAGCACTACTCCGCGGGGCGCTCCAGGCCGTCGAGCGCCCACGGGTCGGCGAAGACCTCGCGCATCGTGCGCGCCAGCACGGCGCCCTGGGCGCCGTCGATGAAGCGGTGGTCGATGGTGGCGGTGACCGTGATCTGCGGTCGGACCTCGAGCTGGCCCTCGTGCACCCAGGGCCTGTCGCGGACCGCGCCGAGCAGGACGTAGATGGGCACCCGCGCGAAGGGCGTGGGCGGCGCGAAGCCTTCGTCCAGGCCGAACACCCCCACGTTGGTCAGGATGGCGCCGCCGAAGGCGAACTTCTCGACCCCGAGGGCGGGAATGCTCACGCCCAGCGCCGACGCCAGCCAGCCGCTGATCCGGAGGATCGGGCGGATGAGCCACACCGGCATCAGCTTCAGCGGGGCCATGCTCTTGTTGAAGCTGTCGTCCTTCCCGCTGCGCACCTTCTCGGCCGCGCCGCGAAGCTCGCGGGTGATGTCGAGCACCGACTTCTTGTCGGCGTCGTCGATCTTCACCTTCGCCAGGTTCTTTCCGCCCTCGAGCGCCACCAGGTAGGTGATGGCCACTGTGGGGTAGGGCTTGAACACGTCGAAGACGATGCGCCCGTTCAGGCTGGGCACCTCGGCCAGCGCCAGGGCCACCGCCCGCCCGATGACGTGGCTGATCGACACCCGCTCGCCGGTGGTCTCCCGGAGGTGGGCGACGTAGCGGAGGACCTCGGTGCAGTCGAGGGTCAGCTTTCCGTAGATGTTCCCTTCGCGGGGCGAAGACCAGCTCGCTATGGCGAGCTTCCGGCGGACAGGCATTCCCATCCGCCCATCCTCCCACACCCGGGGTTCCATGCTGTTCTTGATGCCGCTCGCCTTCGCCGCCACGCAGGTCGAGGCCGACACCGTGGTCGCCTTCCTGGGCGACCAGGGGCTCACGAACCGCAGCCGCGCGGTGCTCCGGCTCGTGAAGGACGCGGGGGCGCAGCTGGTCCTCCACGCCGGAGACCTCGACTACGTGGGCCAGCCCGACGCCTGGGAGGCGATGATCACCGACGAGCTCGGGGCCGACTTCCCCTACCTGGTGGCGATCGGCAACCACGACACCCAGGACTGGGATCGCTACGTGGTGCACCAGGCCGCACGCCTGGTACGCACGCCCGAGGTGCAGTGCGAAGGCACCGTGGGTGCGATGTGGACCTGCACCTTCCGCGGGCTGGAGGTGCTGGTGAGCGGGGTGGGCGTGAAGCTCAGCGGCACGAAGCAGGAGCACGAGGCCTGGCTGCGCAGCCAGCTCGACGCGAGCGAGCACGCCTGGTCGGTGTGCATGTGGCACAAGAACCAGGCGGCGATGCAGACCGGGGGCAAGCACGACGAGACCGGGTGGGGGGTCTACGAGGCCTGCCGCGAACACGGCGCGCTCATCACCACGGGGCACGAGCACGCCTACAGCCGCACCCACCTCGTCACGGCCTTCTCGGACACGCCAACCGTGGCGCCCGGGCCCCTGGTGATCGGGCCGGGCCAGACCGTGGCCTGGGTGAGCGGGCTGGGCGGTGTGGGCGTACGGGAGCAGAAGCGCGAGGGCGACCACTGGGCGTCGGTGTGGACGAAGACCCAGGGCGCGTCGCCGGGGGCGCTGATCTGCACCTTCGCCCCCGACGGACGCCAGGACGTGGCGAGCTGCAGCTTCCGCGACATCTCGGGACAGGTGCCCGACACCTTCGAGCTCCAGCTCGCCCCAGCGGCGCCGGAGGATCAGACCCCGAGCAGCAAGTAGCCGGCGAGGAGGGTCGCCACCCCGAGGATGACCCAGAGCGAGGTCGGCATCGGGCGTGCCCCCTGGTCCGTGGGCAGCTCGGTGTCGGCGTAGTCGAGGATCCACTGCCGGACGAGGGGCTCGGCCCACGCTTCACGGGCGAGCACGCAGCGGTCGCCGTGGGTGCGGGCGAGGGCTTCGACCTGCTCGGGTTCCCCGAGGTCGAAGGACGTGGGACCGAGGTCGCCGCGGCTCCAGGAGGCGCGCCAGCGCGGTCGCCCCTCGACCACCACCACCTCTTCCCAGGCCCGCCCCTCCGGCGTGTGCTGGGCCTGCCACCACACGCGCATCGGGCCGTTGACGTTGTGGGCGAGGCGCTGGACCTCGGCGCTGCGCGCCAACCGCCAGAGCAGGTCGGCGTTCGCGCGCAGGGTCCTGGCCCGTTCGTCGGTCATGCCCCATCGTAGCCCCGCTGGGCAGCGTCGGTCTGCCCGTCGTCGTCCGAGAGGCGCGGGTCCGCGGGGTAGGCTTTCGACATGTCCCAGCCCGCAACGTTCCTGACCACCGTCGTGCCCGAGGAGGCCGAGGGCGAGCTGGCCGAGGCCTATGCGGCGTGCGGTCAGAAGCCGGGCGCGTCGGCGAACATCATCGTGAGCCAGAGCCTGCATCCAGCTGCGATGACCGCGCACTACCAGCTCTACCGCACGCTCATGTTCGGTCGTTCACCCTTGTCTCGGTCGGAGCGGGAGCTGGTGGCCGTGGTCGTGTCGGCGGCCAACGACTGCTTCTACTGACTGGAGCACCACGGAGAGGCTCTCCGTCGAACGCTCCGGGACGATGCGCGCTGCCAAGCCCTGATCGCGGACTGGCGCACGGCCCCGATGTCCGAGCGCGAGCGCGCTCTCTGCGTCTTCGCGGACCGGCTCGCGGTGGCCCCCGCGTCGATCGACGCTTCGGCCCACGACGCCCTGCGGCACGCCGGGCTCGACGACGAGGCCCGCCTGCACCTCATCGAGGTCGTGGGCTACTTCTCCTTCGTGAACCGCCTGGCCGAAGGCGCTGGGGTGCAGATCGAGGCTGGTCACACCCCCATCCTGGAGCGTCTTGGCGCCGCCCTCGCTGACTGAGCACCTCCTCGGGAGCTGGTAGACTCCGGTGGTCGCCGGGGCCCAGGATGGCAGGTCGATCGCAGCTCGCGTTGTTCGCCTTCGTCGCGGCGCTGCTGGTTCTGCTGGGTGGCGGGCACCTCTACTCGCCGGACGCCGTGATCATGTTCCGGATGTCCGAGGCCTTGCTCCAGGGGCAGCTCGCCTTCGACCCCCACGGCCAGATCGGCCTGGGGGGCACCGAGGCCGGTGACGGGCTCCTGTACACGAAGTACGGCCTCGGGATGTCCCTGGCGGGCTTGCCGCTGGTGGCGCTCGGGCAGCTGCTGGACGGCGTGTCGGCCGCGGCCGAGCAGGGCGTGTTCCACACCCCGGCCACCGCACTCGGGCCGGAGAACTGGAGCGGGCCGCCGGCCGGATGGAAGGACGACCGCGCCTTCCGATGGATCTGGTACGGCACGGGTCCGGCGAGCTTCGGCACGGCGCTGTCCGCCTGGCTCTTCTCCTGGGTGAGCGCGTTCGCCACGGCAGGCTGTGCGGTGGTGGTGGCGCGGCTGGTGGAGCTCTTGGGCATGGCCCGCCGCACCGCGCTGCTCACCGCGCTCGCCGTGGTGTTGCTGTCGCCGATGCTGCACTACGGGCGCGAGGGCTGGTCGGAGCCGCTGGCCACCCTGTTCACGCTCGGCATCCTGGAGCGGGTCCTCGTGCATCGCCGCACGGGCGCCACGGGCGCCCTGGTGGTCGCGGGGGCGCTGGGGGGTGGCCTGGTGCTGACGAAGGTGGCCTTGGTGCTCCTGGCCCTGCCGTTGTGCTGGATGCTGCTGGACGGGAAGCGCGCATGGGGTCGTCTGCTGCCGGTGGCGCTGGGTGCTGCGCCGATGCTCGCGTTGATGGGGGCCTACAACGCAGCCCGCTTCGGGTCCCCGATCGCCACGGGGTACGGCGAGGAGCTCGCCTTGTGGACCACGCCCTGGCAGGTGGGGCTCTCGGGTCTCTGGGTGGGGCCGAGCCGAGGGCTCTTCTGGTTCGCGCCGCTCCTGTGGACGGCCGCCGTGGGCTGGTCGGCGCTGGACCGGGAGGGTCGCCGTCTGCTCGGAGCGGGGCTGGCCGGGCTCGTCCTGCTGAGCGTCTTCTACTGCCGTTGGTGGGCGTGGGAGGGCGGCTGGTGCTGGGGCCCCCGCTTCCTGTTGCCCGCGCTGCCCTGGGTCCTGTTGGCGGTGGCTCCCGTGCTCGACGGTCGGGTGGTGGGCTGGCGTCGAGGGGTGGGCGCCTTGGGGCTGCTGGCCGGCGGCGTGACCTCCTGGCTCTCGATCCGCGTGAACCCCCACGACTACTACCAGTGGCTCAAGGCCTGGGCCCTGGACAACCCCACGCACTGGTCGGCGGGCGACTGGTCGGACCTCGCGCTCTACGACTGGCAGTTCTCGCCCCTGCTCACCTGGTGGCGCTTCCCGGTCACCGAGACGAACCTCGCCGCCCACGTGGTCGGGCATCACGGTGTGGTGGAGGGGACCTTGGCCCTGGCGCTCGTGGTGGCGCTGGTGGCGGCCGTCTGGCTGTCTCGGGCGTTGCGCGCGGGAGCGCCGTAGGGCGCGCCTCGGGTCAGCACGAAGCGGGTGGCCGAACGCTCCCAGGACCGCAGGGTGTCGATCACCACGGGGGGGACCGTGGCCGCGCGCCGCCGCAGCAGCTCGACCGCCTCGTCGAGCTCGTGGCTGGCCAACCACTGCTCCAGGCCCACCCGCTCCAGGCGGTAGCGGTCCACCACGTCGCGGCCCAGGCAGCGGCCCAGGCGTTCGAGCTGGAAGCGCTCGGAGGGCGTGACAGCGTGGGGCGGCACCAGGATCTCGAGGTCCGGGTTGACCCAGATCCGGGGGCGCGAGGGCTCGCCTCCGCCCGTCCTGGCCCACACCTGTCCGTCGGGTGTGGCCGCGAACACGCCCTCGGCGCGACGGACCAGCCCGAGCCGCTCGGCGACGGAGAGCAGGTCCCCGAGAAGTCGTCCCTCGACAGCGCCGAAGGCCTCTTCGGTCCACGGCATGCGGCGGCCTCGAAGCGCCGGGTACACGACCAGGCCTTGCACGATCCAGGGCGCGAACACCACCTCCCGGTGCTGCTCGTGCAGGAGCTCCACGACGATCAGCTCGTCGATGGCGTCGGCCCCCGCCTGGCGGAGGGCGGCGCGGAGGGCCGGCACCAGGGCGGCGAGATCGGGCTCGACCAGGCGGCGCACGAGGCGGTGCACCGCCTCGGCCGTGTCGCCGCGGAGCAGCTCGTCGATGCCGGGCTCGAGGTGCAGCGCGCGGGTGGTGGGCGCCATCTCGACCGCGCCGAGGGCCTCGAGGGCGCCCAGGGCTCGTGCCCAGCGGGTGGAGAGCTGGCCGCTGGCTGCGACCTGGCTGTCGCCGAGGCGTCGCCCGAGCTTCTTGGTGGTGGCGCGGTCCAGCGAGCCGGCGTGGGTGCGTCGCGGGCGATGGTGCGCCAGGGCCGCGGCCAGGGCCGCCAGGTCGTGCAGCAGGTCGACGGGACCCGGTCGGGGGGCCGACAGGTCGTCGGTGGGCGGCATCACCGCCTCGTCGAAGTCGTAGGCCAGGGGTGCCGGCTCGGTCAGGTCCGGGTGCAGGCGGTAGCGGCCGGTCCGAGGCTCGCTCGCGGCCTGCACCTCCTCGAGGAGTCCGGCGGCGTGCAAGGCATCGACGTGCGCCGCCTCGTGCACCGGATCCCAGGCGTGGGCGCCGAGGACCTGGCCTTCGCGTGCGTGGCGCTGGGCCCGCTCCAGCACGTGCCGAGTTCGCGGACGAAGGGCCTCGACGCGTTCGGCGAGATCGTCGCGTGCGGCGGCCACCTCGGTGGTCGTGCGCCGTGCATTCCGCACCAGCACGGAGATGCCGGCTTGGCGCAGGGAAGGCAGGGCGCGCTGGATCTCGGGGGCCACCCGACGGCGGAGTGGGTCGAGGACCTCGACGGTCAGCGCGTCGAGATCGAGCACGGCCGCGAGCTCGGACCAGCACGCCTCCTCGGCGACCTGCAACACGTTCATCCGGCGACCTCGATCCGGTAGGGGTAGCCCTGTTCGGCCAGGAAGAGCTGGCGCCGCTCGGCGAAGTCCTGCTCCCGGCTGTCGGCGGTCACCACCGTGTAGAAGGTTGCGGTGTTGGAGCCGGCCTTCGGGCGCAGCACGCGGCCGAGCCGCTGCGCCTCCTCCTGGCGGCTGCCGAAGGTGCCGGAGATCTGCACGGCCACGCTCGCGTCCGGCAGGTCCACGGCGAAGTTCCCCACCCTGGACAGCCCCAGCACCCGGATCGCGCCGGCCCGGAAGGCGGCGAAGAGCTGGTCGCGCTCCTTGTGGGGGGTCTTGCCGGTGATCACGGGGAAGTCGAAGCGACGTGCCAGGAAGCGCAGCTGGTCGACCCAGGTGCCGAGCACGAGGATCGCCTCGTCGGGGTGCCGGGCCAGGAGCTTCTCCACCACGGGACCCTTGCGGGCGTTCAGCGCGGAGAGCTTCGACTTCACGCGGGGGCTGGCGCTCACGTAGGCGGCGCGATCGGGACCGGAGAGCGCCACGCGCACCTCGACGCACGTGGCGGCCGCGATCCAGCCCTGGTGCTCCAGCTCCTTCCAGGGGAGGTCGAAGCGCTTGGGTCCGATGAGCGAGAAGACGTCACCTTCGCGTCCGTCCTCTCGGACGAGGGTGGCGGTCAGGCCGAGCCTCCGGCGAGCCTGCAACCACGCGGTCTCCCGGAAGATGGGCGCCGGCAGCAGGTGCACCTCGTCGTACACGATGAGGCCCCAGCGACCTTCGTGGAAGAGGCGGAAGTGCGCCGGCGGTTCGTGCTTCGCGGGGCGCCACGTGAGCAGTTGGTAGGTGGTGAGGGTGACCGGGCGCAGCTCCTTGCGGGCCGACGAGTACTCCCCGACCTGATCCGGCTCCAGCGTGGTGTGCTCGAGGATGGCGCGCTTCCACTGCAAGAGCGCCGTGTGGCCCGTGCACAAGACCAGCGTGCGCATGCCGAGCCGCGCCATGGCGGCGATGCCGACCAGGGTCTTGCCCGCGCCGCAGGGCAGCACCACCACGCCGCTCCCGCCGGCCGGTCCCGTCATGAACGCGTCGACTGCGGAGACCTGGTAGCCACGGAGCCGGCAGCGCCGGTCGAGCTGCAGCTCCAGGGGCTCCCCGTCGTCGAAGCCCGCGAGGTCTTCCACGGGGTGGCCGCAGCTGGTGAGCACCTGCTTGAGCTCCCCGCGTCGCTGGGGACTCACCCGCTGGGCGCAGGGCCCGAGGGGCTCGCCGAGGAGGTCCTGCACGGGCTTCAGGTGCCGCACGGCGTCCAGGTCCAGCGGGTCGTCGGCCTCGAGCGCCAGCCAGTCCCCGTCACGCACGAGGCGGAGCCGACCGTAGCGCCCCATCTTGTCGTGGATGCTGACCGGGATGTGGTCGGGCACCGGGTACTTCGCGAGCCGTGCGAGGAGCTCGACCACCGACTCGGCGGTGTGTCCTGCGGAGGCTGCGTTCCAGAGCGAGAGCGGCGTGATGCGCCACGTGTGCACGTACTCCGGGCTCTTCACCAGCTCGGCGAAGGCGAGCAACGCGTCGCGGGCCTCGTCGGCGCGACGGCTCATCGTCTCGAGGAGGACCGTGTGGTCGCCCTGCACGATCAGCGGGTTCGATGGATCGAAGCTCACGGCCTCGGTCTACCGCGTTCGGGGTGGTCGGGGTGGTCGGGCACCGGGCCGGGGAGGGGTCCGCTACTCGAAGCTCAGGCTCAGGCTGCAGTCCACCGGCTCGTCGTCGCCGGGAGGTCCGCGCACCACGGCCGCCGCCTCCGTGCCCCCGGCCGCGGAGAGCCCGCTCGTGAGCTGCAGCTCCACGGTGAAGGCCATCACGCACTCCGCCAGATCCGGGCAGGACTCGGTCCAGTCACCGGCGTAGAGCTCGATGACGGCGTCGCTCTCGGTCTCGAAGGCGGTGCTCTTGCTGTCGAGCACCACGTCGTTGCGTCGGAGCATGGTCATCACGGCTGCGTCGCCGAGATCCTCGTCCCAGCGCCCGGGCTCCAGGCTCGCGGTGATCATCGCCTCGCCGTCGAAATACGAGCTGTGCTCGGCCTCCGAACCCTCGGGGAAGCAGGCCCCGTCGGCGGTGAGCGTGAGCGTGCGGGTCTGGATGGGGAGATCCGCCTGCAGATCGATCGCGGGCCCTTCGACCGTGCCGAGGACCTCCCAGCGGACCGGCAGGCAGGCGAGCAGCAGCAGGGTCATGGCACCTTCTCCGCGATCTCGCCGACGGTGGCGTAGCGCACCAACCCGGCCTGCTGCTGGCTGTGCACGTGGGCGAGGAAGCGATCGAGCGCGGCCACCGCGCTGGCGTCGGGGCCCGAGGTGGCGTCGCGGCCCGGCACGTACTCGGTCAGGTGCGTGACGAAGCCCCAGGCGGCGGGTTCTTCGGGCTTGTAGAGGTCCATGTAGGTCAGGGCGTTGTCGAACCAGGTGGTGAGCTGGGCGAAGCTCGTGTCGTCGAGCACATCGGCGATGCGCCCAGCCACCAGCATGCCCGACATCGGCACGTGGTCCACCAGCACGAGCGATCCCGAGGGGTCGTGCACGCACGGATCGCTCGCGGAGGGTCGCCAGGGGAACAACAGGTTGCCGGTGACCGACCACATGCCGTTGCCTTCGCCGAAGCTCGAGCAGCTCTCGGCCAGCGGGTTGTTGCGGTCGCCGGGGCTGAAGTTGACCGACGCCACGGTCATGCCCAGCGCTTCGACCTGCCCGAGGTGGCTGGCGATGCCGCTCTTGGCGCTGGCGCCCGAGGAACGCTGGGACCAGGCGAGCACGCCGCTCCCCACCGTGGGGCGGGCGCCGGTGGCCTTCTCGATGACCTGCGCGGTGCTGGTGAGGCGGCTCGCGCTGTGGGTGTGCAGGCCGATCTCGTGGCCGCCCTTTCGCAGCCGGTCCCAGACCCCCGGGTCGTGTTCGGCCAGACCCTTGGCGGTGCCGCTGACCAGCTCCAGGGTGAGCTTGACGCCGTAGCGGTCGGCGGTGCTCGCGATCGCGTCGAGCGTGGCCAGCATGTTGGCGGCGCGCTGTTCGTCGAGCTGGGTCATGCCCTGGTCGTGGTAGGGCAGGTGCTCGCCGCTCATGTGGGCATGCACGGCGTAGAAGAAGTCGATCGGCGGCGTGGTCCCCGGCACGGGGTCGCCGGCCAGGATGCTGGGGTCGGGCGTGACCGCGCTGATGCTGCCGGCGCCGCGGGGCCCTCGCGGCCCGCCGCCCGGAAGCCCGGCCTTGCCCCGGGGACCCGTGGGTTGGCGCCGCTCGGCGACCGGCACCGGCTCGGGGGTGCTGGCAGCTTCCGTGGGCGCGAGGCCGCAGGCCAACAGCCAGATCACTCGGTGACCTCGGCCGGGTCGGTGGGAACGTCCGCGCCCTCCGGAGCTTCGGCCCCCTCGGACGGCGGCGGCTCGGCCGCTTCCGGGGCTTCTTCCGCGTCGGCCTGCAGCGCGGCGGAGCTGTGCAGCGCTTCGAGCCACGCCGGGGTGTGGTCGAGGGTGAGCTCGAGGGTGAGGTCCACCCCGGCCAGGGTGATCGGGTCCTCCAGACCGCCCTCGGGGTCGGTGGGGTCGGGGCCGTCGCCGGTCTCGTCGACCAGGGTCGAGACGTGGATCGGGTCGTCCCACGTCGCGGGCGCGGTGACCTCGAACGCGCCGCCGTCGAGCTGGGCCACGTGCAGCACCCTCGGTCGCTGCACGCCGTCGTCGTCCTCGATGACCAGGAAGTCGACCTGGCCCTTGTCGGCGTCCTGCACGGTGCCGCGGATGGTGATGGTCGCGTCGCCGAGCTCGAAGCTGGGCAGCTCTCCGGCGGGCGCGCCAGCCGGTGCGGCGCCCTCCGCCCCGTCGGCGGGCGGTTGCGCGCCTCCGTCTTCTTGTGGCGGACCGGGCTCACCGGAGGGCTGGCCGCCCTCCCCGTCGGTGGGCGGAGGCGGCGCACCACCGGGGGCCTGCCCCGAGGGGCCGCCTCCGGGGCCCTGGAGCTGGGCGGCCATGTCGGGGGGCTCCTCGGGACAGCCCCACAGGGCGACGAGGGCGAAGCAGAGGGTGCTCATGGGATCGAACGGTAGGATGGCGCCGCACGCATGTCCACCCTCCGCCGCATCGGTGCTCGACTGGCCCTGGTCCTCGGCGGGATCCTGGCGGGTCTCCTGCTGGTCGAAGGATGGTTCCGTCTGCGCCAGCCCCTGGGGCCCGAGGCGATCCTCTTCAACGCGCCCGGGTTCTCGCCGCTCGACCTCTACGACCAGGTCCCCGAGCTCATCACCAGCCCCCACCCCGGGTGGACCGGCTGGATCTCCACGATGGAGTACCGCACCCGGGTGAGCATCAACGAGCTGGGCCTCCGCGGTCCAGAGCTCGAGGACAAGGGCGACGCGCTGCGGATCCTGGCGGTGGGCGACTCCTTCACGATGTCGGTGCAGGTCGACCTCGACGACACCTTCCAGTCGGTGCTCGCCGAGGGCCTCGAGGAGCGGCTGGACCGGCCGGTCGAGGTGCTCAACGGCGGGGTGGACGGCTACGGCAGCCAGCAGGCCACCCTGCGCGTGGAGCGGCTCGCCGACGCCGCCGAGCTCGACGCCGCCGTGTTGGTCTTCTTCCTCGGCAACGACTTCTACGACAACGCCAACTACCAGCACCTGGCGCGCTCGCTGCAGGGACGGCCGCTGGAGGCCATCCCGGATCCGCCGCCGATGCCGCTCTGGATCCAGGTGATGGGCCGGCTCAGCTACGCCTACGCCTACTGGGAGGTCACGCAGGCCACGCGCTTCCACGCCGCGAACCCCAAGGGCGGCCAGATGAGGCGCTACCGCGAGGAGCTGGAGATCTTCACCGAGTCGCGGGGCAAGCTGCGCAACCGCTACGGGCCGCCCACCGACAAGGCGCTCAGGCGCTTCGCGGAGGTGTGCGACGGCAAGGGCCTGCGCTGCTTCGTGACCCTCGCTCCGGCGGCCTGGCAGGTGCACGAGGAGCGCCAGGCGGCCACCTTCGAGCTGGTCGGTCTGGGCGACTCGAAGCCGATGCTGGACACCCCGGCTCTGTGGGCGACCGAAGCGGCGGAGGGTGCGGGGCTGCCGGTGCTGGACCTCACGCCGTCGCTCCGGGAGGCGGCCGACGAGCCGCTGTACCTCGTGTTCGACGGGCACTGGAACGAACGCGGGCACGAGGTGGTCGGCGAGGCGCTCGTGCACTGGCTCGCCGAGGAGCTGTAGGCAGCATGCTCTTCAACAGCCTGCCGTTCCTGCTGTTCTTCGCCGTGGTCTACGCGGTGTACCGGAGGTTGCCGCATCGCGGCCAGAACGCGTGGCTGCTGGCGAGCAGCTGGTTCTTCTACGGCTGGTGGGACTGGCGCTTCCTGTCCCTCATCGCGGCGTCGACGGCCGTGGACTTCGTGTGCGGCAAGCGCGTGGCCGCGGACCGCGCGCGCGGTGGGCGCTGGGTGCTGCTGAGCGTGTTGGTGAACCTCGGCATCCTGGCCACCTTCAAGTACTACGGCTGGTTCGCGGACGAGGTCACCGCCTTCTTCGACGTGGTCGACGTGCCGCTCTACCTGCCGGCGGTGGATCTGGTGCTGCCGGTCGGGCTGAGCTTCTACACCTTCCAGTCAATGGCCTACACCATCGACGTCTGGCGGGGCCGTGACCCCTGTGAACGCCCGCTGGACTTCGCGCTCTTCGTGAGCTTCTTCCCGCAGCTGGTCGCCGGGCCGATCGAGCGCAGCGAGCGCTTGCTGCCGCAGATCACCGAGCCGCGCACGCTGAAGCGCGAGCAGCTCGCCGAGGGCATGCACCTCTTGGTCTGGGGCTTCTTCAAGAAGGTCTTCGTGGCCGACAACCTGGCCGTGATCGTGGACCGGGCGTACGCCGGGGGCCAGCCGGGCGGCCTGACGGTCCTGTTGGCCGCCTACGCCTTCACCTGGCAGATCTACTGCGACTTCTCGGGCTACTCGAGCATCGCGCGGGGCCTGGCGAAGCTCTTGGGGGTGGAGCTGTCGGTGAACTTCCGCTTGCCCCTGTTCGCCGATTCGCCGCGGGACCTCTGGCGCCGCTGGCACATCAGCCTGTCGCAGTGGCTCCGGGACTACCTCTACATTCCCCTCGGGGGCAGCCGGTCGGGCCGGGTGGGGCTGAACCTGATCGCCACGATGGTGCTCGGCGGGCTCTGGCACGGCGCCAACTGGACCTTCGTGATCTGGGGCCTGCTGCACGGGCTGGCGCTCGCCGCGCACCGTGCGCTGGCGGGTCGGGTGCCGGTGCCACGCTGGCTCGCGGTGGTGGCGACCTTCCACCTCACCGTGCTGGGCTTCCTGATCTTCCGGGCGGCGGACGTCGGGCAGGCGGCGGCGTTGTTGTCGGCGCTTCCCTGGATGGCGGCGGGTGGCGAAGACCTGCGGGCGGCGGCGCGCTTGCTCGTGCTGGTCGCGCCGGTGCTGGTGATCGAGCTGGCGATGTGGCTGCGCGGGAGCGACCTGGGGCTCTTGATGAAGCTGCCGCGGGCGGCGCAGGCGGTGCTGATCGCCGTGATGGTCGCCCTCACGTTGATGCTCGGGGCGACGAGCGGGCAGGCGTTCCTGTACTTCCAGTTCTGAAGCGGGCCGCCGACATTTCCTTCACGTGCGCCGGCGAGCGGGTGCTTTTGCCTTGAGCTACGCTGCGCGCGCTGCCCGGAGGCTCCCTTGCGCACGCTGACCCTTCTCTCCGTCCTGTCCATCGTCGGTCTCGTGGCCTGCACAGGCTCTGCCACCATCGACGCCGACACGGCCGAGTCCAGCGGCGACGGTGGCGACGGCGGCGACGGCGGCGACGGCGGCGACGGCGGGGACGGCGGCGACGGCGGCGACGGCGGCGACGGGGGGAGCGAGGACTTCGCGGTGAGCGAGGTCTCGGCCAACGTGCACGACGAGATCGGCAGCATGGTCTACGTGAACTGGACCCAGACCGGGACCGGCACGGTGAAGGTCAGCTACAGCTTCGACGAGGGCGAGTGGCTCGAGACCGCCGAGCGGGAGACCGAGGCCGGGGAGCACCGGCAGGTGCTGGTGGGCATCCCCTTCGAGGACGAGGTGACCTGGAAGCTCATCGCCGACGGCGAGGAGGTCGACACCGGCAGCGTGCCCACCGACGACTACCCCTCGGAGCTCCCCATCCCCGAGCTGGTGGAGTCCGACGAAGCCAACTGGCTCGAGCGCGGCAACTACCTGATGACGAGCATCAACCGCAAGGCGTGCGGCTGGTGCAGCGGCGACTACTGGACCGTGATCCTGGACCGGAAGGGCCGCACCGTGTGGGCCCGGGAGAGCCCGGACCACGACTGGACGCTGTTCGCCACGGTGGCGCAGACCAAGGACCACCTGCTGCTGGACGAGGCCACCTACTGGTCGAGCTGGGGCGACGGCGAAGACGGCGAGATCGTACGCACCTACCTGGACGAAGAGATCGAGGCGCTGCCCGCACCGGGCCTGCACCACGCGTTCATCCAGATGCCCGACGGCACGCTGGTGTGGGGCAGCCAGGCCCACGGCGGCCACGAAGCGCTGGTGTACCAGCATCCGGACGCCTCCAGCGAGACGGTGCTGTGGAACTGCCAGGACGACTGGCCTGGCTCCGGCTACTGCGAGTCCAACGGGCTGTTCTACAGCGAGGAGCGCGACACCTTCCTCTACAGCTTCTACACGAACGACTCGATCGTGGAAGTGGACCGGAACACCGGCGAGAGCTTGTGGTGGGCCGGCGACGTGAGCGACGGCTACGACTTCTCGGTGATCGGCAGCCAGTACTACTGGCAGCACGGCATCAGCTACACCGAGACCGGCACGCTGCTGGTGTCGACCGAGGCGAGCGCGGGCTGGGGTGAGGAGACCACGATGCTGCGCGAGTACGAGGTCGATCACGACGCTGGCGCGCTCAACGAGGTGTGGAACTGGGACTCGGGTGTGTACGCATCGACCAACGGCGACGCGTGGCGCTTCGAGAACGGCAACATGCTCCACGTGGTGGGGAGCGCCGGGAACCTGTTCGAGCTGACCGCGTCAGGGGACGTGGTGTGGCACGTGGACTACGGCGACACGCACCTGTTGGGGCGTGGTGAGTTCATCGAAGACCTGTACACGCTGGTGTCGCCGCAGGAGTAGCGTGCGGGCTGCGCTCCACGCGCAGCCCGCACGCTCCCGCCTCTCTGGCCCTGCGCGCGTTCGGCGGGGCGGTTTCCCCCTGAAAGGCGGCCGCTAGTAGGATGATGAAAAACCCTCCCGTCGCCTGCTTGGCCCCCTCCGCCGCTGTCGCCGCCCCGCCTCGGTTTCGTGCCTCGGCACGCGCACTCGGCGGCGACGTCGTGCGTTCGCCTTCGGCGAGCGCCCGACTCGACAACAGCGACGAAGCTGGCCGGCGCATGCTCGGTCCGACTTTTTCAGCAGCCTGCTAGAA
>Ga0114932_10001779_pt1 | contig 23856 bp, 22 predicted proteins | sample 2SBtaG_2_FD_87286 | JGI IMG/M metagenome (GOLD analysis project Ga0114932, IMG submission 87286) | Deep subsurface microbial communities from Kolumbo volcano to uncover new lineages of life (NeLLi) - 2SBTROV12_ACTIVE470 metaG | ecosystem: Environmental > Aquatic > Marine > Volcanic ...
AAACATATAACCCAACTGACTCATTGTAGAATAAGCGATCACTCTTTTGATATCGTATTGCACCATTCCCATCGTACCTGCAAATGCAGCTGTCAGAACTCCAACCGTAGCAATCAGGTACATTGTGAAGGGAGCCAATTCATACAGAACATGGCAACGAGCAATGAGATAAACCCCCGCAGTCACCATAGTCGCAGCATGGATCAATGCACTTACTGGAGTCGGGCCTTCCATTGCATCAGGTAACCAGGTATGCAAAGGAAGTTGCGCTGATTTTGCAAATGCACCAACAAGAAGTAATAGAGTAATTAATAGAATTTGATCATCATTAGGACGAAATGTTTCAGGAGCCGCAGCGAAGACATCTAGAAAATTTAAAGTTCCGAAGGATTCAAAAATCACAAAGGCCGCGATAACCATGCCAACATCGCCGATGACATTCATCACAAAGGCTTTACGTGCTGCAAGTACCGCACTGGTTTTTTCTTTGTAAAACCCTATCAACAAATAGGAGGCCAGACCAACTAGAGCCCATCCAACTATAAGGAAAAAGAAATCCGCTGCCGCAACCAAAACCAGCATGGAAAATATGAAAAGGTTTAAATAAGAAAAGAAACGTGAGTACTCAGGGTCATCATGCATATAACCCATGGAGTAAACATGAATTACAAACCCGACTCCAGTCACAATTAAAAACATGAAAACAGAAAGGGGATCAACCAAAATGGCAAGATCCAATTTGAAATTTGCCGCCGAAATCCATTGATATAACACATGAACTTTTCCTACCCGCTCTTCGGCAGGCAGAAAAAGCAAATCACTCAACGCCACCAGCGAAGTGAGAAAAGATGCACCCACAGAACCACAACCAATCAACCCTGCCAGTGTCTTAGAAATTCGATTCCCATACCAACTGAGGAAGATAAACCCAGCTAAAGGAAATAATAAAATGAGCCAACTGCTTGCAAACAAAGTTTAACCTCTCAGCGCATTGATATGATCCACATCCATTTCGTGCCGGGTGCGAAAAATTGTAAGAATGATAGCCAATCCAACCACCACCTCGGCGGCGGCAACAGTCATAATAATCAAAGCAAAAATCTGACCATCAAGGGAATTTAAAAAGCTTGAATAAGCAATCAAAAGAAAGTTCACCGAATTGAGCATCAACTCAACCGACATGAACATGATCAACGGATTTTTGCGGATGATAAAACCGCAGGCTCCGATACAAAAAACGGATGAACTCACAAGCAAAACAAATTCCTGACCCATATTTATCGCCTTTTTAAAGGAGCAAAAGAAAATTTTGCCAGACAAATAACACCCACAGCAGCTACCAGCAACAAAGCCGAAGCCAGTTCAAAAGCCACAAGATGTTTAGAATATAGTTCCAACCCTATCGCCTTGGCAGTACCAAAGATTTCTGGATTGACTTTTCCTTCAATCTGCTTAGTCGGGCCTACCGTTGCAGACAAATACAGTTCACCCAACAAAGTAAAGATAAATGTAAACGCAATCGAACGTTCAAAAGTGTGTTCTTGAATTTCTTTCTTCCCGCCCAGCAAGGCGATGATAAACAGAAACAAAATCATTACTGCTCCTGCATAGACAATTATCTGAACAACAGCTAGAAACTCAGCGTTATAGAGAAGAAAAAGCAATGCCAGGCAGATCATGTGACTGATCAGGTACAGCGCACAATAAATAGGTGAGGAACATAAAATGACCCCCAGGCTGGCAAGTACCGCAGTAATCCCCACGGTAAAAATTACTGTATCTCGCGTGAACTCAAATACAGTTGCTAAATCAAACACACATGCACTCCCTGAAAATATCGTCTTTTTTATTAGTGGCGTTAAACCGAACGAACTCAATTAATCCGCTTTATTTGTTTACCCGTTCTGTATTACCCAAAACATTGACACGAAACTCATTGGGCTCCGGATAAACCAGAAGGTCTTGCTTTTCCATGATGTAATTATCACGATCGTAATCCGCCAGTTCGTAATGCTCTCGCAGAACCACTGCATCCACCGGGCAGGCCTCTTCACAGTAGCCACAATAGATACAGCGTAAGAGATTGATCTCATAAACCTCGGCATACCGTTCCCCTTTGGAAACTGGGTTTTCCGGATCATTCTCTGCGGACACCACATGAATACAACCCACGGGGCAGTTGATAGAACATAAACTACAACCTACACATCTCTCTAATCCCTCTTCATCCCGATTGAGAAAATGACGACCCCGATACCGCGCGGGCATGGTGCGTTTGACTTCAGGATATTGCAACGTAACCGGCTTGGTCAGCATATTGCGGAAGGTCACGCCCATTCCAATCATTAAATTTTTAATGCCCGCAAAAGTAGCTTGTAACATAGCTTCTCCCGGTATTACAGCACCTTAATCGTGCCGGTGATTAGTAGATTTAATAAACATAAAGGCAGCAAAACTTTCCAACCGAACGTCATTAACCTGTCATAACGGATTCTAGGAAACGTAGAACGCAGCCATATAAAAACACATAAAAGGAAAACCACTTTGGCAGCAAAAGCGACAATCGGCCAAACCGGAACTCCATAAGTATTCCATCCACCCAAAAACAATAAAGTAACCAAAGCGCTCATAGTCACCATATTGATATATTCACCCATGAAAAACATGGCAAATTTCATTCCTGTATATTCCGTATGAAACCCGGCAACCAGTTCCTGCTCCGCTTCTGGTAAATCAAAAGGAGCGCGATTGGTCTCTGCTACCCCGGCAATAAAAAATAAAAGAAAAGCCAAAGGTTGAATAAGAATGAAAGGCACACCCTCTTGGGCTGTCACCATATCCACCAGGCTTAAAGAGCCGGTGAGGATAATAATACTCAACGCCGACAGCCCCAAGGTTAACTCATAACTGATCATTTGAGCTGAAGAACGCAATCCGCCCATCAGGGAATATTTATTATTAGAAGACAGCCCGGCGAGCACCATTCCGTAAATGCCCATCCCCGAAATAGCGAAAACAAATAAAATTCCGCTATTAACATTGGCGCCCCACAACTCGATATTCTGACCGAACACTTCAAACGGCGCACCAAAAGGAATCACCGCAAATGCAACAATCGCCGTAAACACAACCACGGCAGGCGCCAGGTGAAACAAAAACTTGTCTGCCGAAGATTGAATGATCGATTCTTTAAAAAGCAATTTGATTGTATCTGCCATCGGCTGACCAAACCCAAACGGACCCACGCGATTGGGACCCAGGCGCACTTGAAAACGGCCCATCAATCGCCGCTCGAGCCAAACAAGAGCCGGCACAACAGACATTATGGCCACAGCAATCACTACCGCTTTAACGCTCCCCACAATCAAAGGAACGTTGTCGGACAAAGATTGAACAGTGAAATCCCACAATTCATTTAAAAACTCAGTGATCCAATCCAAACTATCGTTCTCCAGGAAATCCGATCAAACTTTTTTAATATCTACCCAAGCAGGGCTGCCATCAAGATTTACCAATCCATTCACACCTTGCTCATCAGAAATTTTTGGCACCACCACACCGCCAACCAAACATCGGTTATCAATTGTGACCTCGGCATCTACTTCCATTCCATTTCCAGAAAGGCGAATAACATCTCCATTGGCAACCCCTATATTCGCCGCATCGGATTCATTGAGAAAAGCCGAAGAAGGTTTAAAATGATGAGCCAGTTTTGAGGAAGCATCCAGAATTTTATCGTGCGCAAACAAATAGGTCGCCACACGCAATCTCGATTTACCGTTACTGCTCTCAGTGCTTGCAACGTTGTCAGGAGAAATATCAGCACCTGACACTTGTTCCCGATTGCATCCCAATTTGCCCACCAACCTGCTATTAATTTCCTGGTACCCTGGAACCTTTTGTGAAATCTCATTCAAAACTTTAGCAACTCGCGAGTAATCCGTTTCATCTCCCAGCTTTTTCAACATCACACTGATCAGTTTCCAGTCGGCAACGCTATTGGCATCCAAAGCCATTCGTCTCGCCTGGACCCTGCCACCAATATTGGTGGTCGTGCCCTCATCAAAACCCGGGCCATTGGAAGGCAATACGATTTTCGCAAGCTGAGTTGTTTCCGTTTCCAGCATGTCATGTACCACTAACAGATTCAGATTCTTTAGTGCTTCAACAACTTGAGTCCCACCGGGAAAGTCTACAACGGGATTGGACCGATGCACCCACAGCGCTTTTAACTCACCGCTTTTTGCCTTCGCAATCATTTCCAAAGCGGTCAACCCGGCTTTCGTGGGTGCAGTTTCCCCCCATAACTCTTTAACCTTTTCGCTGTCTGCAACCGGAACACCGCCCGGATAATAATCAGACACAAGACCCATATCCATCGCACCAACAGCATTTGTAGCCGGTGCTGCAGGAATAGCACCACACTCTACCGTGGGAATTTTTGCGATCACAGAAAGCAGGCGTTTAACCCGAAGAGCCGCATCCCCCGAAAGCGCAGCGGGATTATAAATCACGCAGATTTTCATGCCCGATCTCACCGCTTCCACCAATGACTTCATTTCATCTGCAGAAATTCCCGTTGGCCCAAGGTCGGAAGAGAAATCTACCGACTCTCCAAGTTCTCGAGCCAATCCTTCTGCAAGCGCATCAACAGCAGAGGCTTCCGAGCCAACTTTATATTTCAATTTCAGGCCAGCATATTTATCCAATGCTGTATCCTGATCATTTAGAGAAAGAAGTTTTGCACCACATCGAGAAACCGCTTTCTTGATTCTCAGGTCAAGAATCGGCAACTCTTCGGTAGGGTCACTGGCAATCAATAAAACGATATTAGAATTTTCAACCTGTTCAATATCGTAATGGTCAATCGGCAACCCCGGAGTGTCCTGATACGACTTGTGATCGATATTGTTTGTCCCTAATAGTCGAAACAATTTCTGATAAAGTTAACTCTCTTCATTCGTTGCATAAGGAGACCCCAGAAACCCGATGCTTTCAGGTCCATGTTCATCCGCTATTTTTTTAAATGCCTCTATCACTTTTTCAGCAGCCTGTTCCGTTGGCGCATCGATGGGAAAGTTTGGAAAGGATGTGGGCTCGGTTTTCCCCACACTATTTTCCCGAGCAGCAGTCACCCGATTTTTACTTTCCACGAAATGATGCCCCCAACGCCCCTTATCACAAATCCAGCCGTCGTCCACCGCATCATTGGGTCGGGCTTCAATACGCATTAATTCATTCAGTCGGGACCCAAAAGTAATATTGCAATTACAACCACAATTCGCACACAAAGTATCTTGATTGGTCAGATCCCAGGTACGCGCTTTGAAACGAAAATCCGTATTCGTCAAAGCCCCCACCGGGCAAATGTCAATTACGTTTCCTGAAAATCGATTGTCATACGGTTCATTATTGAAAGTATTGACCTCGTTATGAAATCCCCGGTTCAGCATTACCAAACCGCGGTCCTGCTCAATACGCTCACTGTATGCCGTACAACGTTGACAGGCGATACAACGTTCCCGGTCAATTGTAATTACCGGACTGAGAGGCGCTGCTTTGACATTGTTGGCGCGGTGAAATTCCATTCGAGTATCCGGCGGACCATATTTAAAAGTATTATCCTGAAGTGGACACTCGCCGCCCTTATCACAAACCGGGCAATCAAGAGGATGATTGAGAAGCGTAAACTCCAGCACACCCTTCTGAGCTTTTTCAACTTTATCCCCAACCGTGTTAACAACCATATCGGGAGCCACATCCATCGTGCAGGCGGTCATCAGTTTCGGCATTTTTTCTACCTCAACCAGACACATGCGACAACAACCTAGCGGACCGATTTTTTCGTGATAACAGAAAACAGGTATATCCACATCCACCTGTTTGGCAGCATCCACCACTTTTGTTCCCTTAGGAACAGTGACTGATTTCCCGTCAATCGTTAAAGTAATTTCAGACATAATGTCCTCAATAAATTCCAGTTCCCTTTATCAGCTGGCTGCACCAGCGGGAACATTTTTAAAATATTCTTCATAGTCCGAGCGAAAATGTTTGATGCTGCTCACGACCGGAGCCACACAAGCATCGGCAAGCGGACAAAAAGTTTTAAACGCCATGTTGTCGCAAATATCTTCCAGTTTTGTGATGTATTCCAATTGCCCCTTATTTTGCATGATGCGCTCCACAATCTGATGGAGCCACCGGGTTCCTTCACGGCAGGGTGTACATTTGCCACAGGACTCGTGCATATAAAAACTAATCAAACGCAATGTCGCTTCCACAATATTGATACTGTCATCAATAACGATCAACGCACCGGAACCGAGCATAGTTCCTTCTGCTGCCAATGATTCGTAATCGTAGGGAACGTCTACCTTATCTGCCGGCAGCATGGGAACAGAAGAACCACCGGGAATAAAAGCTTTAAGCTTATTATCGTTTTGAATTCCACCCGCGAGGTTATAAATGAGTTCGCTTGTTGGTGTCCCCAATTCAATTTCATAGTTTCCGGGTTTTTTAACATGTCCGGAGACACTCACCAGCTTGGTCCCTTTACTTTTCTCTGTTCCTAAAGCCGCATATTTTTCCGCCCCCTCATTGACGATATAAGGAACAACGCAGAGCGTTTCAACATTGTTGATAACCGTAGGTTTTGAATATAATCCTTCGACCGCGGGAAAGGGCGGCTTCATCCTCGGCTCACCACGACCGCCTTCAAGAGAATTGAGCAAGGCCGATTCCTCTCCGCAAATATAGGCGCCCGCACCTAAATGCGTATGCATTTCCAAATTAAATCCAGAGCCTAAAATATTTTTCCCCAGATAACCTTTTGCACGCGCCTCATCCAAAGCTTTGTCCATAATGATACTCAGGTCATGAAACTCACCCCGCAAATAGATATAGCCTGTTTCAATTCGGCAGGCATAAGAACATAAGATCATCCCTTCAATCAGAAGGTGCGGGTTTTTAAGCAACAGCTCCCTGTCTTTACATGTTCCCGGCTCGGACTCATCCGCATTGCAACAGAGATAACGAGGAAAAACATCTTTCGCGAGAAAACTCCATTTCAGTCCAGTTGGAAATCCGGCTCCCCCACGCCCCCTCAGGCCTGATGCCTTGACCGCCTCAACAATCTCTTCGGGCTTTTGGGCAAACGCTTTTTTCAAAGACTGGTATCCACCGAGCTCCTCATACACCTTCATCGTATGAAGCCCTTCTTTATTGATATCTTTAAATAAAATCTGAGTCATAAATCAATCCAGTGAGTCGATGATCTGATCGATACGCTGCTCCGTCAGGTTTCCATAATAAGTATCATTGACCCGCATCATCGGCGCTTCCGTACAAGCGGCCAAACACTCTTCTCGATGCAGGGTGAACTTTTCGTCAGAGGTGGTTTCCCCCACCTTAATATTCAGTTTTCTAGCTGTGTGTTCAAGGAGCTTGTCGCAACCATTCAACTGGCAACTGATATTGATACAGAAAAGGATCATGTATTTACCAACCTTCTCCGTGTGATACATCGTGTAAAAAGACATCACCGACTGGACATATGCAGGAGAAACATCCAGCTTCTTGCCTATAGCAACCATGGCCCCCGGACTCACAACCTGATCTGCCCGCTGAACCAGAGTCAATAACGGTAGCAACGCGGAAGTGTTGACCGGATACTTCCCAAGAATGCTACTGATTTCTTTTTCCTGATCTTCTGAAAATTTATATTCCGACATTTTTTATAATTCCCTGGAACTACAAGAGAAAAAAATTAAAATAAAAAACAGATAAAATATCTGCCTGCCAAACCGGTTTGACCTGTTGCCACTCGCGCCAGCGAGTTAGCGGTCGACTTCACCCATTACAATATCGATGCTTCCAATGATCCCAACTACATCTGCGATATAACAACCTTCCATCATTTTGCACATTCCCGGGATCGCCATAAACGAAGGCGCGCGGAGCTTGACCCGTGACGGAACATTGGTTCCATCGCTGACAATGTAAAATCCGACTTCGCCTCTTGCACCTTCAATCGGCACATAAGTTTCGCCTTTTGGAACACTGATTCCTTCCGACACCAACTTAAAGTGATGGATCAAAGCTTCCATACTGGTGTGCAGCGTTTCGCGGGCTGGTAAAGAAACTTTATTGTCCGGGGCCTTGTGGTCTCCCCCAGGAAGATTCTCCAAAGCCTGTTTGATGATGGCTCGACTCTGCCGCATCTCTTCGACCCGTACGCGATAGCGGTCAAAAATATCTCCGTTGTTTCGTACCGGCACATCAAAATTATAGTTTTCGTAGCCACTGTAAGGCTGCGATTTACGAATGTCCCAGTTCACTCCCGATGCCCGCAAAGCCGGTCCACTCAGACTCCAATTGATGGCTTCTTCACGAGTGAAGGCACCGATTCCTTCCGTACGGTCCAGCCAGATTGGGTTCTTGGTGAGTAGCCTTTCGTATTCGTCAACTTTTGCAGGAAGGTATTCGATGAAATCGCGAATACCATCCAACCAGGGCCGGGTGGCATCTTTAGCAACTCCGCCGACGCGAATATAACTCGTCATCATACGAACTCCCGAAATCTCTTCATTGAGATCGAGAATCATCTCGCGCTCTCTCCAGCAATACAGGAACACCGTCATCGCTCCAATATCCAACGCATGCGTTCCCAACCAGACAAGGTGACTGGCAATACGAGATAGCTCGCACATAATCACCCGCAGAGCATTTGCGCGATCAGGGATTTCAACTCCTAGCAATTTTTCAGTACTAAGACAAAAGGCAAGATTGTTACCGGGCGGATTGAGATAATCCAACCGATCCGTCATCGGGATGACGTGTACATAACGTTTGTTCTCGGAAGTTTTTTCGATGCCCGTATGCAGGTAACCGATTTCCGGCTCAGCGGTTTTGACCACCTCGCCATCCATTTCAAGGATGACACGAAACACCCCATGAGTACTCGGATGTTGCGGACCCATGTTGAGGGTCATCGTATCTTTATCGCGCTGCAGCAGTCCCTGTTCAGTTACACTCACGAGTCACCCTACCGAGTCGGTGGTTTCGATTTGACCAATTCGCTTTTAAAATCCCGATTATGAGAAAAAGCAACGGTCTCTGTTGTTAATGGATAATCTTTTCTTAGCGGGAATCCCTCCCAATCCTTAGGCATGATCAATCGCTCCATCGTTGGATGGCCCTCAACATTGATTCCGAACATATCGAACAACTCCTGTTCGGGGTAGAGTGCTCCCTTCCAAAGATTAGAAACTGTTGGAACCGAAGGGTTGTCTTCATCTATGCCTACACGAACTCTTATGGAATGCTGGTGGTCGATGGAGTACAACTGATAAACCGCCTCGAAACGCGGCTCTCGTTCTTCCAGCAAATAGTCAACGCCGCGCACATCGGAAAGGTAATCAAATTTTAAATCCGCATCGTTTTTTAGAAATTCAGCAACGGAGGGCAAAGAATCCGGCGAAACAAAAATGACTGCGTCGCCCTGCGGCAAATCCGTATCCTGAATGGCATCGGCGAGGCCTGCCTTTACCTTCTCTACAATTTCCTCACTCGTCATGCCACCCTCTTCTTAGCCTTGTCAGTGCCCGCTTCCATCATAATTTTTTCCTGGAGCTTGATAACGCCATACAGCAACGCTTCAGGACCGGGAGGACATCCGGGAACATACACATCTACCGGCACCACACGATCCACCCCCTGCACAATCGAATAATTATTGAAGACGCCGCCACAGGAAGCACAGGCTCCCATCGAGATCACCCATTTAGGTTCCGGCATCTGGTCATAAATCTGTTTGAGGATGGGTGCCATCTTTTGCGAAACACGGCCCGACACAATCATCAAATCTGCCTGCCGCGGCGAGGCACGGAAAACTTCAGCGCCAAAACGTGCAGCATCCCAACGGGAATTTGCCATTGCCATCATTTCAATAGCACAACACGCAAGACCAAAAGTAGCCGGCCATAGGGCATTTTTTTGCGCCCAACCGACTACTTTTCCCAACTTAGTAGTTAAAACAGTGTCATATAAGGAGCCGGAGTACTCATAATCCATCGCCTCCACAGCATCCTGAACATTCAACTTCAAGTTATTTACTTCGTTTTCAAATGCATCGACCGCTTGATCAATCAATCCCATTCTAATCCTCCCCGTCCCCAAATGTAGACGTATGCGATTCCCAGAATGATTATAAAAATAAGCATTTCGATCAAACCGAAAAGCTTGAGTTCTCCCAAAGCCACCGCCCATGGGTACATGAACACCACCTCAACATCAAAAATGATGAAAAGCATGGCAATAGTAGCAAAACGGACTGGATATCTGCCTTTCGCTTCCTCCGTCGGAACAATTCCACATTCATAAGGCAATAGTTTCTGGGGAGTTGCGTTGCGCGGACCCAATAATGTAGATAAGGCCAATAGCGCTCCGATAACCACCAGGGCAACGACTGCAAACAATGAAATATAAAAATATTCAGCCATATAAGCTCCGTCAAACACGACAGAAAAAATGAAAAGCTACTATATTATATAGGCCACAATAAACTACCGGAGCCGGTACTTGAAAAACCCCTTTAGCCTTGCAACCATAATATGTTAGCCGAAACCCGAGGCTCAAATGAGAAAGCCTCAGGAGTCGGGATTATAGCAGTCTGCCCTACCCTGTCAATCTTTGATTTACGGCGAGATACCGCAAGAAAATGATACGCTTTTTGGGCCTTTACCCCTTTATTTGCAAAAGGTTACCCAAGGGGCCCAAAATAGCCTTGCAAACCTTATTTGCTTCAAAAGGGTATCGGAAATATCACAATGCACACACGATTCCCAGCCACGTCGGAGTGGGACAAAGTTTGAAAAAAGCAATACTTTTAATAGGTCAAATGAAAGGCTAGGAATACTCGACGTGCAGGCGGTAAATGAGACCGGTGGGATTGTCTTCCGGTGCCTTGGCATCCGGCTTGGCGTAGCTGACCAGCTCAAAAGTTATGGTGTTTTCTCCGGCATGAATGTATTGGTCAATATCTATGAGGAAAGGATCAGGATATTCAGCACCCCCATATTCCTGAAGAAGGCGGACATCGTTCACGGAAATATTACAAGCATCATCGGATCGCAATAACATTTCTGCGCTACGAATGGAGCCCGCGCTTTCGGTTGGCAGATTAAATTGCAGACGAAGTTTCTTCTTACTTCCTGTTATCGCTTCTTCCTTCGTTACAGTGTCACGAACCCAAACCCACTGGCCGCCTTTGATTCCGCGCCAACCATTTCCCATCTGACAAATGGAGGCTTTCTTCCAATCATCGGATTCCGAATCAAAATATTCTGTTTCTACTCCACTCGCCAGGACCAGAGTTTTAGTTTCTGCTGCGGAGGGATCGGACACCTCCATTTTCACGGGTTTACTGCTTTCCCACATAATGTCGTTCATTTCTTTCCAATAACCAAACATGCCGTTCTTTTTATTTACCACCTGCATGCTCGGTCGTGGCGTGCTGCGCCCAAGATAGGGTCCGATATCGGCAATGATCAAACCTGAAGAACTTTGCGCATCAATTGAAATAAAAGAGTGCGAGGGAATGGTTTCATAGCTATGGACAACAAGCTCACCTTTATTTGGAGTATTGGCATCAGCAATTTCGTGATGCAATTTTTGTAATAAAAGAAGCGATGTTTTTATTTCATTTAAAAATGTATGTCGGCCTCCACCTTGCCGGGTTATCAATTCCACAACTTGAGAATTGGGATCCATAACCAGCAATCGAACTTTAATACCACTCAATACCTTGTCTTTAATCAATTCGCGACTGGCTGTAGAGCTAGATAAGAGGGAAGAGCCGCCAATAAACACCTCTTCCTTTACATTTTTAAATAAGGCCTCGAAAGAAGTGGCTTGCGCCAACTCCGAACGGTTTTTATAGATGCCCTGAATCCCCAAACGCACGGCATCGGGATTAACAATTTCCTGCAACGCTTCTTTGTATTCGTTGAAGGTCAACTCTCTTAAGAAAACCTCGTACCCGAGGGAAATAACCCCGATCAGGGAAATCAACAGAGCGAACTCGCGGACAGGGTGAAACCAGATGCTATGACTGTCGAACACTTTATCAGCACCAATATAGCCGGCAGCACCCACTACGAATATTCCCACTGCAAGGAAAAGAATTCGGTCGCGGACCCATTGCCTAATATTCAAACCACTTTTTTTAACGGATTTAGTCATTCTTTATATTTTTCTTGTTGGAAAGGGTTTTATTGCTGGAGGTGAAACGAAGTTCCTGACCACAAAGGAATTTTACTAGATATAGCCCTGTTTAACAATGAAGTTTTGGTTTATGTATTGTAAAGATTATGTTAGGAAATGATTGAGACATACTTGACTAACTCAACCCGGCCTTTCGCCTGAGCCACCAATCCAGAAATAAAAACCCGACCACAAAACCATAGGCCCACCAATTATCCCAAAGTGAAAATGATCGACTGTGACTTTTAATGTTTATTTCCGGGTTTTCAAACTGGAGTGCGGTTAAATCGTTGGCACCATTTAACACAAAATATTTACCCCCGGACACCTTCGCAATTTTTTTCAAAACAAAATCATTCACCAAGGGTTTCTCGAATTCAGCATTGTCTTTCAACACACTAAACATGACCTCTTCTTTTAGCTTTTCTATTTCTATACTAGCTCTAAAAAATCCGGCCTGCTTGGGAAGAAATGAAAACACCTGCTCTCCCTGTTCATCTGTCTTTAGATCTTTTGAGACTATTTCACCTTCTCGGGAAGAGATTGTCAGCCTACCCGTTACATTTGACGCTGGCTGATAATTTTTTTTCAGCAGTTTAAATTTTATCAAGACTTGTTGTTCTTCCTGATAACGGTCCTTATCAGATTCTAATTGCAACCGGCGGGTTTGGGGCTCAGCAATCAACCAGTCAATCACATTATTCCAGAACCGATGAAAATACCTGCTGCCCCCCTCTTTACGAAAACTCCAGTTCCAAACGGAGTCTGTCGCCAGCAAAGCTGTTCTTCCTTCACCAAACTCACCAGCGACAAGAATGGGAACAGGTGAGCCGGATGCGTTTTCAAATTCTGCCAGAACATACGCATCTTTATCGGCGACTAATCCAAGGTTTGCACCTTGCAGGGGGGGCAGAGCATCCCAAACTTCGCGGTTCAACTGCAAATCCTTTTCCAAGCGCAACATTGGGTGATTGGAAAACGCCTCTTTAATTTTAAGGAGGAATTCCTGATCTATAAAGCGGTTAGCGGTTTCTTTAAAACTTACCGGCAAAATATCCTCTATTGGCGTGCGCGAATAGCTTCCTCCCTGAAAAGAAAGCTCTCCGCCCACCATTAAAAATGCACCCCCCTTTTCCACATATTTACGGATATTGGTCAAATATTTTTTATCAATAAAAGGTTCGTACTTGAAATTCTGAAAAATGATCAGATCAAAAGAACTTAAATAATCGTCGAACAAAAGATTTGAGGGGAAAGGTATTAAACTGAGTTCCGAAGTTGGCGCAGCGACATCATCTCCCAGGCTGCGTAAAATAAAAAAGGAAAGCAGGTCTACTCTGGGGTTGTTCGCTAAAACTTCGCGCAAATAACGTGAGTCCCAAGATGGACGACCATTTAAGTGAAGGATGCGTACTCTATCCCGCGCCACATCAATCTCAAACTCCTTCTGATTATTTGTTAGAATTGATTCCTCTGCAAAACGCGGTAAATTCAAAGTGTAAATACGTTTGCCGATTTTTCGAGGCGTGAACTGCAAATCCACCTTGTATTGCTTTTGATTTTCGCGAATTTCAATAACCTTTGAAATCAAAATGCGATCCCCTTCCTTCAACACCAGAGGAACGTTGCGGTTGCCAAGCGCAGATGAAAAAACCATTACCGACAAACGCACCGGTTGTTGAACAAAACCAAAATCAGACACAGAAACAGATTCCAACGCCAGATCTTTGAACTGGTCATTACTTCCCGCCTGAAAAGTATGTACGGGTGCGTTTATCCTGGCCAATGACTTTAAAATGCTCTGTGATATTTCCCCCGGCTCTTCAGTCAGGTCTGCCCCGTCTGAAAAAAGTAACACCCCTTGAAGCGATTTATTTTCATAACCTCTACCCAACTCTTCCAAAACACGGCTCAAATCTGTATACGGACGGTGGGGTTGATAATTTTCCCGACCATCGTTGGTTTTTTTTATTTCATCGGACACAAAATAAGTGTCGACATGAAATTCTGTTTTTAGTTGCTCAAGATATTTCTCATTGAATCCCAACGTTTTTTTTATAAGATCAATCCGAGGGATTTCTTTAGGGAATGTTTTAATAGAGAGGCTTTTGCTGTTATCGAGCAAAACCGCGATATGGTTTTTCAGGGAATGGCTTTTTTTAAATTCCAATTCCGGTCGCAATAAAACCATCAGCAGAAATGCAAAAGCAACAACACGAAGAGAGAAAAGAAAAATCTTTTTTGGCGTTGAACCTATCCTTCTCAAACTAGTCCAGAAAAACCAAAGTGCCAAGGGTATTATCAGCCCCAGGGAAACGGCAATCAGCCAAGGATCTTCCGGTACCCAGTTAAGCTTCCATTGATCATACTCTTTGGGATCGAACCCAAAAATTTTTGCCAATTCATTCATGGCGATTGATATCTACGCAGACGTTCCAGGATGATGGGCAAATGCACCATATCTTTTTTATAATCCAGCGTTAATGCATATAAAATGATATTGATTCCAAGTCGTATCGATAGTTGTCGTTGGCGATATCCCCCGGCTATGACATCGTAATTCCAATCTCCTAACTTATTTCGCGACCAGGCGCCCGCCTGATCGTTTGCAGAGTACATCAATACAGTGCGTCCTTTGAGGGAAACACCTTCTAAATATGATTTAACAATAGCTCTTCCTGAAACCGTATTGAGCAAATAAAAGGAGCGGAACACCGAGTGGTCTCTGGGAATATTCCTCAAAGGGGTTTGTGGAAAAAGCCTTTTGACCATCCTTTGAACCGAACGGTCAAATCCTGAATCGGATTCGGCGGAATTATCATCGATAAAAAGGAATCCGCCGAAGCTCAAATATTTCCTCAGAATCTTTAAATCACCATCGGCAAAAGGTTCGAAGGCTTCATCGCCCCCCAAATAAATAAAAGGATGCTGGAAAAGTTTCGGGTCAGACAGCTTCAATGCGATAGGTTCACGGTTGACTTCTATCGAAGTGCGGCGTGCAATCTGAGACAGCAAACTCCTCAGCCCCTCAGGTCGAGCGTTGTCATTACCCCCCTTATAAATAACCCGTGGAAGAGTCAAGTCTGAATAACCTGCCGCTGCGGGGGGCACACCAACAAAGGAAAAACAGGCCAGCGCAATAATGAAGAAGTATTTTCGCATCTTCTTGAGTTTAAAACAGGAAGGGGGTCTATAGCAATGGATCAAAATGTATTTTCCTAGTGTACCCAGGTAGCCGTATGGGGTAAACTTGGCCCAGAATAAACCTTCAATCCTTTTGCTTATAAAACCCATGCCTCGAACCGTTCTGCTCAATCCCGGCCCTGTCAATATCACTGATAAAGTCAGGCAGGCCATGACCTTACCCGACCTTTGCCATAGAGAAAAAGAGTTTTCCGATTTAATGGCTGCTATCCGCTCCAAGCTTCTTTCGGCCTTTAATATTGAAGAAGCGTTTACATCCGTATTGGTTTCAGGATCAGGAACAGCAGCACTCGAGATGGCAGTCTCGTCCTCATTAACTCCTGGGCGTTCGATGCTTGTCATTGAAAACGGGGTTTATGGCGAGCGTATTGGCAAACTCTGTGATGTCTATAATTTCCATCGGCACACCATCAAGCTCGACTGGGGTGTGCCGCCAAGTCTGGACACCATCGAAAACATTTTAAAAAAACAAAGTGACATCGAAGTAGTTAGCCTGGTTCACCACGAAACCACAACTGGACTTCTTAATCCGTTACAGACCATTGGCGAACTGGCAAAAAAATATGGGAAGATTTTTCTAGTCGATTGCATTAGCAGCCTGGCTGGGGATGAAGTGGACTTTTCCACAATAGATCTGGCAGTCGGAACCGCCAACAAATGTCTACAAGGGGTTCCTGGTGTTTCCTTTGTTTTTTTCCGCAAAAAAGACCTGGCTCGACTCATCAAGATTCCCGCACGCACACTTTATTTCAACCTAACGGGGTATCACAAAGCCCAGGAAGCAGGTGGGCTACTTTTCACTCCTGCTATTCCAGCACATTACGCCCTTGATGTAGCACTCGATGAACTGATCGAAGAAACGGTAGCAGGAAGAATAAACCGATATGCGAATGCTGCAAAATTTTTGCGGGATGGATTCCAAATACTCAATCTGGAGTTTTTAATTCCAGAAGGCTGGAGAAGCAATTGCCTGACGGGCCTGAAATTGCCAAAAGGAGTCAGTTATGAAAAGCTGCATGGCGAATTAAAGTCTAATGGGTTTGTCATTTATGCAGGACAGGGAAACCTGAGCGAAAATATTTTTCGTATTGCCAACATGGGAGATATTAAGCAGGAAGAGTTTCAGAGGTTTTTGAAAGTGCTTGATACAGTCCATTAACCCTCCGTCATTTATCCCCCCTCTTTTAGTACACAGTATTTGGCGTTGTGATAATATTGGGTTAAAATAATCAAATACTTAGAATCTGATAAAACTTTTTAATCTCCCAATTTGGAGCTAATCCAAACTGGAAAGCGGAAATTTTCCTATGAAAATACTTATCATTGATGATGAATCAATTTTCAAAATGATGATCACTTCTTTTCTGGATAGAGAAGGGCACGATCTTTTTTTTGCGGATAGTGGAAAAGAAGGAATACAAAAAGCGGAAGCCAACAACCCCGATCTAATATTACTGGATGCCATGATGCCAGAAATGTCAGGGTTTAAAACCTGTCAACTCATTAGGAAAAATGAAAAAATTAAGAATATCCCCGTAATAATGCTCACAGCATTAGACAAGGTCGGGGATGTAGAAAGCGCATTTAAATGTGGTGCGGATGAATATATTGCCAAGCCCATTGAAGCGAATACCTTTCCTTCTATATTGGATCGAAAATATAAAAGGATTTCAGGGAAGAGGTAAAACAAATTTAAGTTGCGACAATAAGTATCTCAATAAAAAAATCTTTCTATGATCGGTTAAATGTAAAAGGGCATTTTTAAAGATGAGAAACCTTTCCATCAAACTCAAAGTCTATTGCAGTTTTGCCCTTTTATTTCTAGTCGTACTGATTTCCGCTTTTTTAACTTTCTGGTTCCAGAAAAATTCTCAAGAAGATGCACGGATAACAAATGCCCTGGGTCGACAACGCATGCTCAGTCAGGCCATGGGCAAATCTGTATTCGGATATGCCATGGCAAAAAGCCGGATTAAAACCATGGAACAAAATGTCGACTCCCTGGACGACTATGTCACTCAAATGAGGATGATATACACGCAGTCGATAGTGGGTGTAGCTAAAAAATCCAACATAAAAATATCAATGCACCCTGAAAAGGAAACACACCCCTCGGTACCCTTTCCCGCAACATTCACCCGACTTGTCAATACAACTTTTGGGCAGGGAAGATCTTTAAATATTGATATTTTTTCAAAGGCGCCTGTAAATCCAACACAGAATCTAAAATCCCAAATGGATCTTGAAGCCAATGATTTTTTAAAAAAGAATCCGGATCAGTTGTTCAGCAAGTCATACGAAGAAGATCAAAAACTTTTTATTAATTTTTACTCTGCAGATATAGCAACGGTGAAAGTCTGCGCAACCTGCCACACAAAAATCAAAAAAACCCCATTTCATGTTGGTGACATCCTGGGAATTAGAAGATACAAATTATTATTCTCAGAAGACATTGCTCTGGGAAAAATAGAAATAAACCCCAGCCTCAAAGAGTATGAAAGAGCCGAAGCGATTTTCTCACAAACTCTGGCAGCAGCTAAATCAGGCGGGCAGTACCCGGCAAATATGGGCATGACCGAAAATATCAACATGGAGGCCATAGACAAACCCATTGCTCAAAAAACCATAAAGAAAATCGAAGAGCAGTTAGTAGTTTTTAAAAATGAAGTTCAAGCCTTGCTGAACTCTGAAGTGAATTCATTGCCCTATCGTCTGGCGCAGGAGAAAATAATCCAAACATCAAATACAATGCGTAAGCACAGTAATGACCTAGTAAATATATTTGCAGACATTGCAAAAAATAATCAGGAAAACATAAAAATGTCGGTCATCATTTGTGCGGCGGTTACTCTGCTTCTCCTTTTTCTGATTGCCTACTATCTGTCCACGGTTGTGATCAATCCAATCCGAAAAGTTTCCAATACCTTGACGGGAATGAGCGATGGGATTCTCAATCAGGAAAAACTTTCTGTTTCATCAGAGGATGAGGTGGGAATGTTAAGTCGGTCCAGCAACAGGTTATTAGATGGGTTGCAGGAGTTCATTGGTCATAGCAGAGCTTTGCTGAAGGGACAAACCGATACAATGGATTTTGGGTTGGTTGGCTTGAGCGGAGATTTTAAAAAATCCTTGCTCACCATGCAAAAACATGCAGAAGAAAGAAAGGAAATCGAAGACCAAAAGGAAGGATTGCATAAACTCAGCGAAAGCATGCACGGCGAACAGGAAATATCTACATTGGGTAGCAACATTCTTATGTCTCTTATGGATTATCTGAGTTTGCCACTGGGCGCCTTATTCATTTTAAAAACGGATAATTTACTTCACCGGGTAGCGAGCCATGGGTACCCAAAAAATGACAACATTGAAGAGTCTTTTGAACTGGGTTCAGGACTGGTGGGAAAGGCCGCTTTACAAAATAAACCTGTAAAGGTGAATGAAATTCCGGAAAATATTCGTATAAGCTTTGGCTTTGGGGAAGCATCTCCAAAGTATATTCTGCTTTACCCCCTTACTTATCATGATGCGGTCATAGGAGTTTTAGAGCTTGGGTCATTTGAAGATTTTACAGACGACCAAACAAATTGGTTAGAGCAAGCAATTGAAGCTATTCCTGTATCCATTCGCGCCTGCCTTGATATTGCCATCCGCAAAGAAGCTGAACAGGGAATGAAACTGGCGAAACAAAAAGCCGAAGCAGCTGATACAGCCAAATCCCATTTCCTGGCAAACATGAGTCATGAAATTCGAACTCCCATGAATGCAATTATAGGAATGAGCGAATTAGCCTTAAAGACCAAATTAGATCCTAAACAACAAAACTATCTATCCAAAATCCTGCTGTCATCGAAATCATTATTGGGAATCATAAATGACATTCTGGACTTCTCGAAAATAGAAGCTGGAAAAATGGATATGGAAACTGTGGAATTCAGTATTGCAGATGTACTGGAAAACCTTTCCACCCTTATTACCCAAAAAGCTCTTGAAAAAGGTTTGGAAATACTCTTCTCAATCGATAAAAGCATTCCTGCATTTTTAATGGGAGATCCCTTAAGATTGGGGCAAATTCTTACAAACCTTTCAAACAATGCAGTCAAATTTACAGAAAAGGGTGAAGTTATTGTTTCAATTGAAGCCATTGAAGAGAGCAAAGAATCCGTGACTCTAAAATTTGAAGTAAAAGATTCTGGAATTGGATTGACTCAGGAACAAATGGACAGATTGTTTAAGTCATTCAGTCAGGCGGACACTACAACCACAAGAAAGTATGGCGGTACCGGTTTGGGATTAGCTATTTCTAAAAAATTAGTAGAAAAAATGAATGGCGAAATATGGGTTGAAAGCGAAGTCGACCAAGGCAGCCGATTTATTTTTACTGCGCAGTTTAGCAATCCCATCCACAAACATAAAAAAGCTATGGAGCCGACGCAAGACCTTCAGGGGATGCATATCCTCCTGGTGGATGACAATCAGGCGACTCTGGATATTCTTCAGGATTCTTTGGAATCCCTCTCATTCCAAGTTTCCCAGGCGATTTCAGGGGAAGATGCTTTGGACATGCTGGATCAGGCCCAAGACGTCCCGTTTGGATTAATTTTTATGGACTGGAAAATGCCTGGATTGGATGGAATAGAAACGTCAAAACGAATCAGGAAGAAAACTATTTTAAATCCTCAGCCAAAAATAATCATGCTCACAGCCTACGGCGGGGAAGAGGTTATGAGCAAAGCACGAGAAGCCAAACTGGATGGATTTCTGGTAAAACCGGTAACGCCCTCAAACCTGTTGGATTCAATAATGGGTGTATTTGGCAAGGCAACAAATAGAATTGCACCTTCAACAGTAAAATCAGGTTCTCAAGCGGAAATAGCAGAAACAATTAAAGGATCCGAAATTTTATTGGTTGAGGACAATGAAATCAATCAAGAGGTGGCACTAGAAGTATTAGAACAGGCAGGATTATTGGTTACTGTTGCTAATAACGGGCAGGAAGCGGTTGATGCCCTCGCGACAAAAGATTTTGACGGTATACTTATGGATCTGCAGATGCCAGTGATGGATGGCTTTGAAGCCACTCAACAAATTCGGAGCAACTCAAAACACAAAGCTCTCCCCATCATTGCAATGACAGCGAATGCAATGTCTGGCGATAAAGAAAAATGCCTGGAGGCAGGAATGAATGACCATGTCTCCAAACCCATTGATACCAAACAGCTGTTCACAGCATTAAACAGATGGATCAAACCCGGAAAAAGAAAAACCAAAGCTTCAAAAAAATCTAAAAAGACTGCTAAAACGCCTGCGAAAGAGGCTTTCCCTAACCTACCTGGTTTTGATATAGAAAAAGGATTAGAAATTCTTGGGGGTAATACAGACCTTTATAGAAATTTATTACTGAAGCTGTATGAGGATTTTTCTGACTCTACGCAAAGAATTAAATCTTTGCTGGACAAAAACGATGAAGAGAATGCTGAGATATTGGCTCACACGGTCAAAGGGATTGGGGCAAATCTGGGAGCACTGCACCTTAGCAAGCTGGCTGCCGATCTAGAAAATGCTTTTCGAACAAAAAATACGAGTGACTACGAAAAAATGCTTGCAGATTTTGAAAAGGAACTCGATGTGGTTTCGAGTGGCCTAGAATCTAATGGGTTTGGAACCCAAAAAAGCGATTCCTAAGAAGTTAAAAAACAAATTTCAATAAAACCCGGCTAATTTCCACTTTGGTCGTCTTCGACCTCAATTTCCATTGTATGCTCGGCAGCCGGGTTAGCTTTCAGCATCCATGGCTCGCGCACATATTTCTCGCCTTTACGCTTGCCAAATTCTTCAAGATTGTTCTTATTGTCTTTGAGAAACTGCGCCATTTTTGGTGATTTATGTCTTTCTGCCATTTTTAATACCTATAATTAAAACTCTTCTCATATCCCTAATATATTACGGAAAGGGTAGTTAACCCTAAGAAAAGACTTTAGTCAAGGTCCGAAAAGACTCAATATGCCTAAGGTTCTTGTGGGACTTTAATCTTTGTATAAATGACCGGGATAAGAGCAAGTACGCCTAGAAGAGATAAAGAACCCATAACCTTTAGGGACATGATTTCTGCAAAGGAATTGATGGCTGCCAGATGACTACCCGCATTAGTGTAAATATACGTTGCAGGCAATTTGCCTAACAGGGTTCCAAAAATGAAATATCCTAAAGGTACCTGCGATAAGGCAAAACCTATATTGACAGCAAAAAAGGGAAATAACGGAATCAATCTGAAGAACATAACACTGTTGAGAGGTTTTTCGCATAGGTTATCATTAATACCTCCGACCCTACCGGCAAACTTTTCCTCCACCCAATCCCTCAACAAATAACGGGACACCAAAAATGCCAGTGCTGCCCCCAATGTCGAACCAAAAACCACAACACTCACTCCCAATCCAGGTCCGAAAATAATCCCCGCTGCAAAACTGAGAAAAGTGGCTCCAGGGAGCAAAAACAGCCCAATCAAAATGTAGGCCGCTACATAACCTCCTATCATGGTTAATGTATTTGCCTGATAAAAAACCTCCAGCCTATCTCGATGCAATTTCAAATTTTCCAATGTGAGATATTGGCTCGGATCAAAATAATTGATCAGCCCGATTCCAAACAGAAGCAATACCAGAACTTTCCATTTTTTCATTTCGAACTCATATCCTTTTTGAAAATGCCATAACTCAGGCCACAACGGCCTAGCTGAGCAGCGGATTTAAAATCCGCAGCAAGGTTAAATCCTTTTACCATTTTTCACCTCTAACTAGTGAAAGTAATATCTGCAACTAAACACATATTCAGTCTTTCCCAACATGCGACTTTAATTCATAGGTCGATGATATCGAGGATTAATAATGGCAAATTTTAAGTTAAAAGTTCGAAACGTTCATGTCTATAGCAATCTGGAGGTTCGCTTGAAATCTCGAACCATGAAAGAACAGGCCAACAAGGAAGTGGAACGAATGGTCGACAAAAAAGATTTGTTCACCGATTATGAATGGAAAATTGAAGGATGCGAGGAGGGCGGAATCAATAGTTTAGATGCTAAATTAACGGACGCTATCGTAGAGCGCATAGCTGAGGAAGAAACTGATGAAAATATTTTCTGGGACGGATTAACCGCCCATTATGATTTGAATGTCGCTCATATTCTAGTCAACACTAATTTGGAAACGATCTTGAAAGCATCCACCCGAGAAGAAGCAATAACTGAAGTCAAAACTCTATGCGAGAACCCCTTCGAAGGTTACGAATGGAAAATCGAAAATTGCGATGAAGACAGCATAAATGAATTAAACGATGCCTTAAAAAATGAAATCCAAAAAGTCATTAAAAAAGACATAGAAGCCTGTATTGAAGAAGGCTAATGATTTGTCCATTTGAAATATTCTTTCTTCCCAAAATATAATTTCGTTCTCTCCTATTGATCCAAGGCAAACATGATAAACAAAGTTTTTCATTACCACCGTTCGTCGAAGCATAATCAGCATGCTTTTGCACCCGGACCCGGGCATCTAGATTGGGCCAGTCAACCCGATCCATTTCGCAGATATGAAGGGGCTGAAACGCTGCCGCTGATAAAAATTGCTCTCACTGAGGAGCCCTCTTTTTCAGATTCTCTAATTCCCGGCAGAGTTCCCTCTCGCCCATTAAATATTGAATCTGTCTCGCAATTGTTTTTCGATGGTCTTGCTCTATCTGCGTGGAAATCTTTTCAAGGCACGAAATGGGCTTTGAGAGTCAATCCCTCCAGTGGGAATCTGCACCCTACCGAAGGTTATCTGGTTTGCGGTCCTTTGCAGGGCCTGATAGATAAACCTTCCGTTTTTCATTACAGCCCTGAGACTCACGGATTGGAAGTTAGAACCCATTTCTCCACAGAAACATGGGAGAAAATGTTGGAAGGATTACCCCAAGACACTATCTTTGTGGGTTTGAGTTCCATTCACTGGAGGGAAGCCTGGAAGTATGGGCATCGAGCATATCGTTACTGCCATCATGATCTTGGTCATGCAATGGCGGCAATAAACATTTCATGCTCGGGCTTGGGTTGGCAAACTCATCTAATGGATCATTTGACACACAGCGATTTAGAAACTGTTTTAGGATTGCCTTCAAAAGATGATGTGGAAGTAGAAGTACCTGATTGCCTGATTGCTGTCCTGCCAACTGGTGAAAAAGAAAATATAGGCTTGAGCAAGCCGGACTTTGTTCAGGGGTTCTCTGATCTTATCTGGCAAGGTGCTCCTAATATCTTAAGTAGAAGTCATATGGATTGGTCTGGAATTGATGAAGTTGCTGAAGCGGCCAGGAAAACCGAGAACTCTACGCCCAGTACAATTCAAAGAGAAAATTTTTCCA
>Ga0114932_10001781_pt1 | contig 23821 bp, 11 predicted proteins | sample 2SBtaG_2_FD_87286 | JGI IMG/M metagenome (GOLD analysis project Ga0114932, IMG submission 87286) | Deep subsurface microbial communities from Kolumbo volcano to uncover new lineages of life (NeLLi) - 2SBTROV12_ACTIVE470 metaG | ecosystem: Environmental > Aquatic > Marine > Volcanic ...
CAACAGGTTCACATCGGCCTGCTTGATTCCTTCGCCGTGATAAGCGGCATGTTCCTTTGTTACCCCATTGTCCATTTTAAGAATCGGTATATTATCGGCTACCTGTTTCCAGTCGTTGTTGGCTTGAACACCCAATATTTTCGCGGCTTCTGTAGCATACTGCAGGTTGGCTTTCGCAGCCGCATTGGTCCATGCATTGTTGTCTACATTCTCTGCCCACTCATCTGCCGCCACCACATTTTTAATTTCGTATTTGCCGGGGCCATTTCTTTCTACGCGGCTCGCCCAGAAATCTGCTGTTTCTTTCAGTACAGGCCATCCTTTTTCTTTCAGCCACTCCTTGTCTTGTGTAACACAATAATAATTCCATGCCGCAATGCCTACACAGGCAGTGATATGGTGTTCAAAAGGTCCGCTCAATGCCCATACCGGTGTTTCTTCCACGCCACTTGCCGCACTTTCCCAGGGGAACATCGCCCCTTTGTATCCATGATTGAAAGCGTTGCGCCGCGCGGCTTCCAGCCTCCTGTAACGATATTCTACCAGGCTCCTGGCCATTTCAGGATGCAATACCAGTATGGAAGGATACATCCACAATTCCGTGTCCCAGAAAACATGCCCGTTGTAGCCCAATCCCGACAATCCCATAGGCGATGGACTCAGGTCGGTTCCTTCTCTCACAAAAGAGTAGAGGTGATAGAGCATGCTGTGAATGTCCTGCTGCGCCTGCGCATCTCCTTCCACCTCTATATCGCTTTGCCATAAAGCATCCCATGCCTTGTTGTGAAAACCAATCAACCTTTCTCGTCCTTCCAGTTTGGCAAAGATCGTCATACGTTCGGCCTCGTTCAGCGGATCGTCGTGATGAGCCGATGTGATGGAAGTGCCCGCAATAGAAAAGTGATACGTCTCTCCCGCTTTGATCTGCTTGCTGAATTTGATCAGGTGCATATTGTTATCCCACATTTCATGTATCACCCTGGGTTCCTGCCCCTTTGTTTCGCTAAAAAGAAAAGTATTGGATGCACACATGCGTAATTTGCCGGTAGGACTCTTAGCGGAAGATGTCAATAATCCAATGACCACATGCGGTCTGTCGATCTCATTATAATAATTTTGTACTTCTTTCAATGCATCGGGCGCTTCCATGACACTGGCACTGGTAATGTTGATGTCTTTTTTTGCCGTAATCGATACATCCATTAATACCGTAAATGGTAAATGGCGAAGGGAATAATAAGTATAAGAGATATCGGCTTTGTCCTGATAGCTGAACACAGTAGTAAAACCCGCATGCCGCATATCGAGTTCCTGCCGCATATGCTGTGCATCTGCTGCACCGATGCGATGGCTATCGATATCCATCTGCATATTCAACAGGTTAAAGCTTCTCAGGAAATTGCTCACCCTTCCCCGTCCATACAGATCATACGCACCGGCCAGCACTACATCTTTTACTTTAAAAGGTTCGGCTGAAGAAACAATACCGATCATACCATTGGCCACCGTTACACCATAGTAGGAAGCCGGATCTATTTTATCGGCTGTAATTTTCCATGCATCTGCCGTTTGGCCTGCTATCCGCCCTGTTAAACAGCCAAGCGATAAGAGTGTCAATAATATTATACAACGTTTCATATTCATCCTGTTAGTGTACGCAAAAATTTCCTCAAAAGATAGCAATTTTATAGGATTTATACCTATCTTCTGCAAGTAAACCAGCTTAACTGCAACGTGTTTGCGCCCTGCACCGTCTAATGAAACGCATGATGAAACATATACTCCCCTATGTTGCTTTATCTTTTTTTGTCCTCTCGTGTAAACAAAAGCAATCCCTGTTCCGGGAAATAGACCCCGAAAAAAGCGGTATCCATTTCAACAACCTCATCGTGGAAAACGACACGTTGAATGTAATGAACTATGAATATATCTATAACGGAGGAGGTGTAGGCGTAGGTGATTTCAACAACGATGGTTTGCCGGATATTTATTTTACAGGCAACAGGGTTTCCAATAAACTATACCTCAATAAAGGAGGGATGAAATTTGAAGACGTAACGGAAGCTGCGGGAGTAGGCGGCAATCAAAAATGGGGTAAAGGTGTAAGTGTGATAGACATCAATAACGATGGATTAATGGACCTCTATGTATGTGCATCTGTTTTGCTTCCGGCATCCGAAAGGAAAAACCTGTTGTATATCAACCAGGGCGTTGATAAAAAAACCGGTATCCCTATTTTCAAAGAAGAGGCGGTGGAATACGGGCTGGCCGACTCGGCCGGTACGCAAATGGCCGCTTTTTTCGATTATGACAACGATGGCGACCTGGACGTGTATTTACTGGTGAATGAACTGGACGGAACCTATCCCAATGAATTCCGTCCGATCAGGAAAGATGGCAGCTGGCCCAATACCGATAAATTATTACGCAACGAATGGAACGACAGCTTGAAACATCCTGTATTCACCGATGTTTCAAAACAGGCGGGTATTCTGATCGAAGGTTATGGACTGGGAGTTAATATTACCGATATCAATAACGATGGATGGAAAGACATTTATGTAAGCAACGATTATCTTTCCAACAACCATTTATACATCAACAATAAAAACGGCACCTTCACCGACAGGAGCAGCGAATATTTCAAACACACCAGTAAAAACGCCATGGGCGATGATGTTGCCGATATCAATAACGACGGCCTGCCGGATATTATTGAAATGGATATGGCGCCCGCAGGCAATTACAGGCAGAAAACGATGATGAACGACATCTCGTACCAGACCTTTCAAAACTTCGCACAGTATGGTTATATGCATCAATATCCGCGCAATACATTGCAATTGAACCTGGGGCCAAGGCCGTTGGAAGACGGCTCGGCCGGCCCCCCGGTATTCAGCGAGATTGCGTATTACGCCGGCGTTGCCCATACCGACTGGAGCTGGGCGCCCCTGGCTATTGATGTAGATAATGATGGCTTCAGAGATTTGCTCATCTCCAACGGGTTGCCCAAAGATATGTCGGACCTTGATTTTATTGCATACCGGAAATCGCCCGTGGCCAATACACCCCGTTCGGAAATGTTGAAACAACTGCCATCTGTTAAGATCAGCAATTACATCTTCCATAACAATGGCAACCTCAGTTTTGCCGATAAAACAAAAGAATGGGGATGGGATATTCCTACTTTTTCCGCCGGGATGGCCTATGCAGATTTCGATGGTGATGGCGATATAGATGTGGTCATTAACAATACCAACATGGAGGCTACATTGCTTGAGAATACCCTGAATGACCACAAAGACAATAAGAATAATTTTCTCCGCATACAACTACGCGGCGACACGTTGAACAGGAATGGCCTGGGAGCAACTATCCGGCTGTACTACCAGGATAAACAACAATTTTATGAGTACACTCCCTACCGTGGTTATATGTCGAGCGTTGAAAACATTGCGCACTTCGGTGTTGGCAGCGCTTCCATCATAGATTCAGTGGTAGTAACCTGGCCGAATGGAAAAAAACAGGTACAACAACGTGTTCCTGTTAATCAAACACTGACCATCAATAGTAAAAATGCCGACCGGCAAGCCGCTCCTTTTGTCTATAGTTCACCACCAGGCTGGTTTACCGATATTACTGCAAAGACGGGTATACATTTCCTTTCTTCCGAAGCAGATTTTATCGATTTCAATATCCAGCGTTTGATCCCCCATAAACTATCGCAATACGGACCTCCGCTGGCTGCCGGCGATGTGAACGGGGATGGTTTGCAAGACCTGTTGATAGGCGGGGGCTCGCCCAATTATGCCACCCTGTTCATACAAAAACCGGATGGTTCTTTCTATCAACGAAAATTCACAGACACAACCGATCTGAAATACCAGGATGATGCAGGCATCTGTTTGTTCGATGCAGATGGAGATGGCGATCTGGATGTGTACATTGCCAGTGGTGGCAGTGAAAACCCGCCTGGGTCTAAAGTATATGCAGACCATTTTTACATTAATGACGGGAAAGGAAATTTCAAAGAATATCCATCCGCATTTCCCATCAACCTCACAGCAAAAAGTTGTGTGAAAGCAATAGATTTCGACAACGACGGCGACCTGGATCTTTTTGTTGGAGGAAGGGTATTGCCCGGCAGTTATCCCAGTCCTGTTAGCAGTTATATCTACCGGAACGACAGCAAGGATGGAAAGATCATATTCACCGACGTTACAAAGGAAGTGGCCCCCGCATTACAAAACATAGGCATGGTAAGCGATGCCCTCTGGACCGATATAGACAATGACGGGATGCCCGACCTGGTTGTTGTTGGTGAATGGATGCCGGTAACCATCCTGAAAAACAATAAAGGCAAATTCTCTGTTGTTTCTTCCCCACTTCAAAATACAACGGGATGGTGGAACAGTATTACTGCAGCGGATATTGATAATGATGGGGACATGGATTATGTGCTGGGAAATTTTGGCACGAACGGTTTCCTGAAACCTTCGGAACAGTTCCTCATCCGGGCTTATGCCAAAGATTTCGATAACAATGGAAGCTTTGATGCGCTGTTCAGCACATACCTTCCTTCTGGTATTGATGAAACGATAAAAGAATATCCCATAGCCAGTCGTGATGAGCTCATCAAAGAAATGAGCATGATGAAAGAACGGTTCCCCAATTATGCATCTTATGCCCGCGCCGAGATGAAAAATATTTTCTCCGAACAGGAGCTTACAGGTGCATTGCAGCTATCGGTCAATAGTTTCCAGTCTTGCTGGATAGAGAACAGGGGAAATTTCCAGTTCGTACTGCATACGTTACCTCCACAAGCGCAATGGGCGCCCTTGTATGGTATGGTTACCAATGATTTCGATGGAGATGGGAACATGGATATTTTGCTGAATGGCAATGAATTCTCCATGGCGCCTCCGCTTGGGCGATACGATGCATTAAACGGACTTTTATTGAAAGGCGACGGGAAAGGGAATTTTTCTCCCCTTTCGTTGTTAGAAAGTGGTATTTACATACCGGGTAATGGAAAAGCACTGATACAATTGGTATCCAATAATAAACTAACCATTGCGGCAGCACAAAATGCCTCCTGGCTCAAATGCTTTCAATCCCGGCATCAAAACAATAAGATCATTCCATTACTACCCGACGATGCATTTGCTATGGTAGCGCTAAAAAATGGCCGGAGAAGGAAAGAAGAGTTTGGGTTCGGGTCATCCTTTTTGTCGCAGTCAGGAAGGTTTATTATGCTCAATCCATCCATTCAATCGGTTGAAATTGTCAATAACAAAAAACAAAAAAGAGTCATTACCAATTAAGTTGCTTCCACATGAAAAAAAATATCACCGTTTTTTCTGCCTGCTTATGTATTGTTGTGTTTGTTACCTGTAAGCAGAAAAAAGAAGGTCTTTCAATAGATACAACCGCTATACAACATCAATGTGTACACCGGCTTACAGAAGTAATCGTTCGTGATATACTTACTCCACCTGTTGCAAGCAGGGTCTATGCTTACAGCAACCTGGCCTATTATGAAGCGATCCGCTTCAAAGAGCAGGGAAGCTATTCCATAGCGGCTTCCATGAAAGGGTTTGGACGCATGCCCCTGCCTGTAGCAGGTGAAGCATACAATTATACACTGGCCGCTGTGGGATCGTTCTTCCGTGTGGCAGAAGCGCTGTCTTTCTCTAAAGACAGCCTGGTGATAACGGAGAAAAAGTTATTTGATGCCTTCCAACAAGCAGGCATACCGGCACGTACCTACCAAAATTCGCTTTTACTTGCCGATACGATAGCCAGGGTGATTATAGCAAGGGCGGCTCATGATAATTATAAGAAAACCCGCGGTATGCCCAGGTACAGTGTTTTCAAAGAGCAGGGCAAGTGGCAGCAAACGCCTCCCGATTACGCAGATGCCACAGAACCCAACTGGAAATTGATACAACCATTATTGCTTGATTCTGCCGCGCAATTCAAACCTGTTCCCCCACCACCTTACGATTGGCAAAAGAACAGTCCGTTCTACCAGGAAGTCATGGAAGTATATACAGTCAAAAAAAATATGACCTCCTCGCGGGATACCATCGCTCATTATTGGGATGACAACCCCTTTGTAACCGGGCACGAGGGGCATTTTACTTTCGCTACCAAAAAAACAACACCCGGTGGTCACTGGATGGGTATTACGGCTATTCTTACCAACCAAACAAAAACAAATGATGTTAAAACAGCAAGGATTTACGCGCTGACTGCGGCGGCCATCTTCGATGGATTTATTTCCTGTTGGGATGAAAAATTCCGCAGCCGTAAGGTCAGACCCATAACGGTGATCAGGGATCATATAGACCCCAACTGGAATGCGTTGCTTCAAACACCGCCGTTCCCTGAATATACCAGTGCACATAGCGTGATTACCACCGCTGCTGCAACCGTGCTGACATCCCAACTGGGAGCTGATATTTCCTTTCACGATACAACCGAGTTGGAATACCTGGGATTGGACCGTTCTTTCCCTTCTATCCTGGCTGCGGCCGATGAAGCAGCCATCAGCCGTTTATATGGAGGTATCCATTTCCGGAGCGCCATCATGGAAGGGAAAAAACAAGGGCAACAGATAGGGCAATTATACAATAGCACTTTCAAATAAAAGCGATGGTTACATGATTATAACTTATTTTACAGACATAATCGATTTCAGCTTCCATAAATGTTTGTCATGAAAAAATGGGTTTTGGTCATTGTTGCTGTTTTTTTTATCCTGATTGCTTCTGTTTATTTTTTCATCCCCGGCTCACAGGTATTCAACTATAAGATCACCGTCAATAGTGCTGAAAACGGGGTATCCAGAATGATCCTCGACAAAGAAAAATGGGCAACCTGGTGGCCTGGCAAAAAGGAAGACGAGCACCATTACAACTTTGGCAATTATCATTACCGGATTTCCAATATATTCCTCAACAGTTTTACGGCCACTGTTGCACATCAACCGGATTCCGTGCAAGGGCTGCTGCAAATCCTTCCATCTGAAACAGATTCTACTCAATTGTTGTGGACTTCCACATTCAGTTTTTCTGCGAACCCCTTTACCAGGATCGCACAATATCGCAGGTTTTCAGGTATAAAATCTAACATACAAGCGCTCCTGGACACTACTAAACTGATACTCGAAAAGCAGGAAACGATATACGGAATGAAGATCGTTCAGCAGAAGGTCACCGACTCTTCATTGATCTCTCTGAAAAAAACTTTTCCGCATTATCCTACCACCAATGAGATATATGAAATGGTTCGTGCTTTGAAAAATTATATTGCAACGAAGGGTGGCGCAGAGCGCAATTATCCCATGCTGAATGTTTACCAGGATGGTCCGGACCGTTTTGAAACCATGGTGGCGATCCCTACCCAGAAAGACCTGCCCTCTGAAGGCTTGTTCCGTTTGAAAAAAATGGTATTGGGCAATATTTTAATGGCAGAAGTTACGGGTGGCGTTTCCAGGGTTATGAAGGGGGAACAGGAACTAACTAATTATGTACACGATTACAGGAAAACCTCGCCTGCAATACCCTATCAATCACTTGTAACAGACCGGTCGATGCAACCAGACTCTGCCCGGTGGATCACCAGGTTATATTACCCTATTTTCTTCTGATCCGGGTCATTTAAATTGTATAACCATTGCACTATCGTTGTTCCTTGCCGCTATAAAAGCAGGCTTGCCATTGATATTGATTGATCTGATATGTCTTGTTTGCCCTTTTAAGATAACCCCATTCATTGGCTGGCACTCGAACCTGCCGCCGCCTTTGTTGATGGCAACAGTTCCATAATCTGCATCATACCTTCCTAATTGAATACTGTTCTCATAATAGTTGCCCGTTAACAAAATATCGGGCAGGTTGTCTCCATTAGCATCTACTACTACTGCATCGCGATAAGGACTCAGCTGCGCCTGCCAGGGCAATGCTTGCGCTGTAAAATGCAGGTTGCCCTTGTTTAAGAAAACCGTGTTGGAAAAATCATCAGCCGTAAACACTTGCGCAGCCTGTAATTTCTCATTCGAGAAAATATCTTTTAAGGATGCATTGGCAAAATCGGCTGCATACAGGAATTTCTTTTTGATAATCGGTATTTGTTTTTGCAATTCATCTTTATTCGCTAACGGTATCTCTTCCTTCCCTATGTAATAAGTTAGTATCTGTTCTTTGGTTCCGTTATTATCGAAATCATTATAATACATGCGAACAGGCTGTTCTTTGCTGGCCTGAAGCTTGGCATTCAATCCAAGGTTTCCGGCCACCAGGTCTAGCTTACCATCCCCATCAATATCCACAGGCAAAATAAAATTCCACCACCCTTTTTTATCCGTCAGTTGTTTGATGGTAAAAGACGTTTTATGATTGATGAAAGCATAAATACCCATCCATTCTCCGCAAACAATAAGATCTTTATTACCATCTCCATCCATATCTGCCCATACGGCATTGGTAACCATGCCAATATTGGAAAGTCCTTTGGCATACTGTTCCGTTACATCGTTGAAATGCCCTTTACCATCGTTCAACAATAAATAAGAACGGGGTATTTGTCCGTATTGCCAGGGCACTACTCTTCCACCAATGAAAAGGTCTGGATGCCCGTCTCCATTGAAGTCGCAGGGAACAATACAGGATTGGGTTGCATAGATGTCACCAAAAGCATTCTCCGATCTTGTAAAATTGCCTTTACCATCGTTGAGGTATACCCTTGGTTTCAGGTGTATATCCTGCCCGTAATATTCATTGCCACCACTGGCTATCACCAGGTCGATGTTCCCGTCATTGTTCACGTCAACAAAACTGGCATCAACATCTTCGTACATGCTATCCAGTTCCATGGCAGGTTGTTTAACCCTTGTGAATTTCCCATTCTTTGTTTGCAGGAAAATCGCACTGTGAAATGTTTTAGAAGCCCCTATGAATACATCTTCCAATCCATCGTGGTTGATATCGGCAACTGCCAGTGCGGGTCCTTCTGTAGATACCATGTGGGGCATCAAGGACTCCCTGTTGAATTCATTGAAAGGATTTTCCCGGTGCAGGTAATTCAACCCGGTTTGGGCAGTGATATCTGCAACAGGTCTTGTTGCATCTTTCCAATAACCTGTTATCTTGGCATAATCAAACTTGGGTAACCCTTTCTGATAGGTGAATGATTGAAGCGGGCGGTCTATATTGATTTTTTGAAAACTATGGTCGGGCCATATCAAAAAGGCGGAATCAACTTTGGTGTCTGCCAACCCAACATGCAACGGCTCCTCCATGCTGGACTGAAAACCCCTGACGGGGAATTTCTCATAAGTACGGATGCCATTATTGGCAAACAATACCAGCCTGGATCCGATTGCGTTGATGTTGTTGGCCGGTCCCCTTAATTTTATCGTTGCATACGGCTTTGATTGGTGGTCGTTGCATGTATTCTTGTACACGAGTACCGGATCATCAATATTGTTCACTACTATGTCCAGGTCTCCATCATTATCCAGGTCTGCATAAACGGCTCCGTTTGAAAATGTGGGCATATCATGCGCAATAGATCCCTGCATATCTTCAAACCGCAGGTTTCCCTTATTGAGATAAAATTTATTCGGGATCTTCACTTCCGGAAATTTATCCACCAGCGACATGTCTGTCTTGCTCAGGTTGTTCGATTTGAGCTTTTGTTGTATCTCTTCCCCGGAAACAAAATTGATGTAATCAATATCGTTCATCCTTTTGGGAATGCCATTGGAAACAAACAGGTCTTTCAACCCATCGTTATTGAAATCCATCCAAAGTGGCGCCCAACTCCAATCGGTTGCGTACACACCCGAATAAAATCCCGTTTCACTGAAATGGTTGTTCCGCCTGTTGTATTGAAGATTGTTCCGGGCATATTGGTAATTATACCCGAAACTGATCTTGTTTTGAAAAATATCGTATCCATCTTCTCCCAGCGATCTTTTTAAGATAGCCGGATCAGATGGCAGCATATCCATTGAAATGATTTCAGGGAACCCATCATTATCGGCATCGGCTACATCCACTCCCATAGAGAACTGGCTGGTATGCATCAATTGCTGGTTGTTCATTTCAGCAAAAGTGCCATTGTGCTGGTTGATGTACAGGTAATCGTTCTCGTGGAAGTCATTCCCCACATATATATCCGGCCAGCCATCGTTATTGATATCTGCTACTACCACTCCCAGTCCGTAGCTAATAGCCGAACTATTGATCTTTGATTGCACGGTTACATCTGTGAAATGCCCGCCATCGTTTCGGTACATACGGTCTCCCGAAAGTGCATCATAGGTTCCCAGGAAATTGGCCCGGGGTGCATATCTTGCTTCATGATTAACCGCATGGTTCAGCAAGAACATATCCAGGTCGCCATCGCCGTCGTAATCGAAGAAAACAGCCTGTGTGCTGAATCCAGAAAAATCCAACCCATACTGTGCTGCTTCGTCCTGATAATAAGGAACACCATTCCTGATGCCTTTACAAACCAATAACTGGTTCTTTCCGGCCAGCATACCGAAATGCCCCACGCGGCATATATAAATATCCAACAGGCCATCATTGTTGATGTCTACCACCGATACACCCGTGTTCCATGCTCCGTCCTGTGGTATATTGGCGGCTTTACTTACTTCTTTAAAATGCATGCCGCCTTCATTCAGGAACAAGGCATTATTGCCCTGGTTGGCTGCAAAGAACAGGTCTATCTTTCCATCGTTGTTAAAATCACCTGCTCCTATTCCCGCACCATTGTAATAATACATGTACTTGAACAGGTTAAATTCCGGCGTGGGGTGCATTTGGTTCCTGAACGTCAATCCCGTTGCCTGCTGGTCAAGCACAGTAAACAAAGGCGCTCCTTTTTTCGTAGAATGGCAGGCAACCAATAATAAAAAGATTCCCGTCCATCGAATGATGCTGCACATGACTGGTTTACTCACTTGCGGGATGATTTTATTTCATAAAGAACAGGGTATTCACTGTTTCGCAGGAACAACAGGTTCCTGTTGTTTTTTGTTCTGATCTCCTTGATATCCCTAACCTGTCCGGTCAGTTCAAGGCCGGACCGGGCATAGTCGAGCACTTTGAATTTCTTTTGCCCTTCATTCAACAATACCACACCATAGCTGGCATCCAGTCTTCCGAACTGCGGCGGAAATCCGAATTCATTTCCACCTATTACGATGTCTGTTTTGCCATCATTATCGATATCCGTGCAAAGAATGGCATTTGCCGAAGAGAACTGTACCGGTGCAGGCAGCTTTTCTACCGTGAAATGCATGTTGCCATCGTTCCAGGCAATGATGGAACCCTGGTAATTGAACACATTAACTATCGATGATTGGATGAGGTTCGCAGGAAACAGGTCTTGTATGGATTTGGTAGCGAAAGACTCGTGTTTTAAATTTTGTTTTTTCAGGGATGGTAATTGTTCCTCCACATCATGCTTCAGGAAAACAGTCACGTCTTTTTGATCAACAGTCCGGGTAAGTATCTTTTCAAAACTCCCATTCATATCGTAATCGTTCATCCATAGTTTCACAGGTTCTGCAGGGGTTGGATGCAGGTAGCCATTCTCTCCCATATTCCCGATGATCAGGTCTTTTTTACCATCGCCATTTAAATCGGCAACAGCAATAGAGCGCCACCAGCCGGACAATCCCGACAAATTGGTTTTTTTCTCCTGGAAGCGATGGTTCGTGTAAGAGAAAATTTTCGGCGCCATCCAATCGCCCACAATGATAAGTTCTCCCTTTCCATCCCCGTCGATATCGGCCCATACGGCATCCGTTACCATTCCTATGTTGGCTATTTGTGGCGCTATTTCTTTGGTTGCATCTCTGAAATTTCCCTTACCATCGTTTACGAGTATCTCACTCGCCGGACTCATACCATAACGGTAAGGTATGTTCCGCCCCCCCACAAACAGGTCCAGGTCGCCATCGCCGTCAAAATCAAAAGCCACTACAACACCCGTATTGGCGTTGGTATGCTGAAAAGCGCCAGGCACCACAGTAAAATTGCCCTTCCCGTCGTTCTTGTACAGATGGTTGAGCATGAGATTACTGTTGGGTAGTTGTTTGTCGCCACCTGCACCTACAAACAGGTCCAGGTCGCCATCGCCATCACAGTCGAACAGCAGGCAGGCAGTGCCTTCTATACCGGCATCATCTTTAAAAGCCTTTACGGGCTTCTTCACAAATTTCCCATCGGGTGTTTGCAGGTATAGTTGTCCCCCTTTGTTATTCGATCCACATATATACACATCCTGCAAGCCATCGCCATTCACGTCGCCAACTGTTGCCTTAGGCCCTTCTTTGGAGAGCATGAGCGGGATATTTCTTTCCGTATACAATTCAATGAAATCGTCGTCTTCGTGTTTATCAAATGTTGCTGGCACTGCTACAAGTGCCGGGTTGGTTATTGTTTTTTCTGGATGATAGAGATGGGAATTATCCGAAGGTTGTTTGATGGCATGCGTTGTATTGATAGCAAGTTGGCGGTAAGTACTGATGGTTCTGTTAGGCCAAATAATTTCAACAGAGTCAATAACGGAAGTTTTTCCCAGTCCTATAACGGCCTTATAATCTACCGATGATTGAAAGCCGCGGCTGGGAATAATTTCCCGGCTCAATATTTGACTTCCTATAAACACTTTGATCTTGGAGCCAATAGCGAAAGTATTACCAGGCAACCCCTTCAGAGAGAAAGCAATATAATTGTTCTTATTTTTCTCTCTACTCATGTTCCGGTAAATAAATGCAGGCTGGTTCACATTATTGATCACCAGGTCCAGGTCGCCATCATTGTCCAGGTCGCCATATGCTGCCCCATTCGAAAAAGATGGTTGCGTAAAGCCCCATTCATCTCCCACATCATCGAATTTCAATTTGCCGGAGTTTCTGAATGCTTTATTCTTCAGCGGAACAGACGACATTTTATTAATGATGGCTTCCACTTCATCTTTTTTGCCCGACATCACCATCTTCCTGACAATATCATTGGCAAAAAAATCAATGAAATCCTGGTTGGTGAGATCATGGTATATGCCATTGGAAATATACAGGTCGGTATACCCGTCGTTGTCGGCATCGAACATCAGCGCGCCCCAGCTCCAGTCCGAAGCAGGAACACCGCAATAATTAGCTACTTCCATGAACTTGCCATTCTTGTTGTTCAGTTGAAGTGCGTTTTGCATGAACTGGTGATAGAACCCCGATTTTTCCTTGATACGGTACACATCGATATTATCGAATGAAGTAGTGGTCTTCAACCGATAATGATCGGCGGGCAACATATCGGTGGTAAATATATCGGGATAACCATCGTTGTTGATATCTGCCATATCTGCCCCCATCGAGGCCAGGCTGGTATGTTGTACCCTGTCTTCCAGTTCGTCTTTGAATGTTCCGTTTTGTTGATTGATGTACAGGTAATCGCGTTCAAAAAAATCATTCGAAACATAGATATCAGGCCATCCGTCTCCATTTACATCTCCTACCGTTACGCCCAATCCGAAACTGATCAGGCTTCCATGTATGCCCGCCTGCTGGGTCACTTCTGTGAAATGACCATTGTCGTTTCTGTAAAGATGATCGCCGCCGCCTTTTAACATATCGGGCACATTCCATTTTTGTGCCGGTAATTCTCTTTGATTGGCGTAATTCAGGGTGTTCACAGGGATGGGACTGTTATTAATGATGAAACAGTCCAGATCGCCGTCACCATCATAATCAAAGAAAGAAGCCTGCGTGGTATAACCGTCGTTATCCAGCCCATACTCTTTTGCTTTTTCTGTGAAAGTAAGGTCGTGGTTATTGATGAAAAGCTGGTTCTTTCTCAATTCGGGATCAAGCATGTTGCCGGCATTGCAAACATAAATATCCAGCCATCCGTCGTTATTGATATCTACCAGTACTACACCGGTGCTCCATTGTTTTTTTGCGGTAAAACCGGCTTTCTCTGAAACATCTTCAAACTGGAAATTGCCTTTGTTTAAGTAGAGCTTATTGCTCCCCTGGTTAGCGGTAAAGAAAATATCGGGCAGCCCATCGTTGTTGAGGTCACCAATGGCAACGCCGCCGCCATTATAAAAGTTCCTGTAATTGAATACATTGAAATTACTGCTCTCTGTTAGTTTGTTTTCAAAATGAACAGCGCTGTTTTCAACCAGGCTGAACAATCCGTCTTTTTGCTTTTGGCGACAAGAGAGGTATGGTAGAACAAGGAAAATTAAAACAACTGTGAGGTGGTGCCGCTTCATACGTAAATATAAAGAAAGGCCATTAATACAATGGCCTTTCAATTTTATGATCAACGGGATTTACGATCAATATCCGAAATTCTGTTTGAGGTTCGGGTTAGATGAAAGTGCTATGTTGGGGATGGGGAATACTACCCTTGAAGGATCAGAAGCAGCGGGTCTTTCTCCAACCGGGTTATTGAATACGCCATACCTGATCATGTCGTTCCTTCTCCAGGTTTCGAGATACAGCTCCCTTCCTCTTTCTGCCAGCAGCGCTGTAAGATCAACATTGGCCAGCAGCGGTGCATTCCTGCTGGTACGGATACTGTTTACAATAGCTAAAGGAGTTTCTGCATCGGTGCCGCCTCTTAAAATAGCTTCTGCTTTCATCAGGCGTGCGTCGGCCAAACGGAAGAACACATATTCGTTCTGGCTGCTCCATCCGCCATTGTTAATGGTAGAAGGATCCAGGGGATATTTCACGGTACGGATACCTTTTGTTTCAGAAGAGAAGAACAGGCTCACATCGGAGGTGAACACCAGCGGGTTTCCGCTCCTGTCTTTCAGGTTCACGATCGGGTTTCCGATCTTACCACCCTGGGGACCCTGTATCTGGCCTACCAGGAAACCTACATTACTTCCCACCTGATCGGTATAACCTGGCAGCGCCATTCCTTTACGCATGTCGCCATCGCTGAAGCTGTTGTAAAAATCAGCCAGTGTGGTAAATCCGTTCCAGCCACTGGGGGCCTGCGCATAGTGGAAGCCCATGCAGGTAGCCCAAACAACGTTGATACCGCCACTGTTCTGGCGAACAAAAATATCCTCTGTTGATTTTGTGCCATTATCCCATCTGAAGTTATCCCAGTAGTTGGCAGAGATAGACAGGCTAGGATTAGCAGCAATGGCATTACACAGGCTGATCACTTTATTCATATCAGCCACGTTGAATGTATACGGGCCTGCAGGTTTGGTAGGATCCTGCTTATACACTGCTTTGTTCAGATAAGCTTTGGCCAGCAGGAACTGAGCTGCTTCTTTCGTAGCCATATTCCGGTTGGTATGGTTAAAAGACGGCAGGTTTGGAATAACGGATTCCAGTTCACTGATGATGAAATCGATGGCCTGTGAACGGGTATACACATCAGGAATAACCGCAGCCGCAGCCGTTGCAGGCCTGTGTTGTACCTGTCCGAATAAGTCGCACACCACATAAGTGAAATAAGCGCGCAAAAACTTGGCTTCGGCCTGTGTTTGTCCGGTTGCAGTTTCCGCTAAAAGGGTGGTCTGGAACAATGCACCATTCAAGCCATTCCAGGTATCGTTGATCTGGTTGTGTGAACCATCCCAGGTATGCAGGTGCAATTTGCGCCAGGTTCCGAAGTCATCCCAGTCTGTACCGCGTGTGGGTCCCAGGATCTCATCGGTGGTATGTTCCTGCATGGCATAAGAGTTGCCCTGCCCTAATAATTGGTTCAGTTGCTCATACACTTTCGACAAAGAAGAAGGTGCAGGAGCGCCTCCGGCAGTGGTCGGCGCTATGGAATTGGGGTCTTTTATCTTGGTATCCAGCTTGGTACAGGACGTGATACCCACCAGTGCCATCAGCGTTACACCCGGAGCTAAGTAATATTTGAATATATTTTTCATGATAATTGTAGTTTTTCGGTTAATTAAAATCCAACATTGATACCCAATGTAACGGTTCTTGGTTTAGGATAACCGGTATAATCAAATCCACGGGATGGAACACCGCTGATCTGGTGGTCAATGTTGACTTCAGGATCCAGGCCTGAGTATTGGGTAATCAATGCCAGGTTTTGTCCTGATGCTGTAACCGTCAGCGTTTTAATCACCTTGCTCTTCTTCATGTTGAATGAATAACCGATGCTGGCGTTGGACAATCTTACGAAATCTCCTTTCTCCAAAAATCTTGTAGATACACTACCCGGGTTGATCGGGTTCTCGGGGCTATTCGCTACAGTATAATTCACATTGTGTGCTGTTTTGATACTTCCTTTCAGGAACAGTGCATTGGCTGTATTGTTGTACTCGTAGAAGCCACGCACTGCATTAAAGAAAATGCTGGCATTCCACCTGCCCCAGGTAAAGCTGTTAGTCAAACCTGCCAGGAAGGTAGGTAATGCGCTTCCTTGTAATTGATCTTTTCCGCCTGCTGCATACCTGGCATTTCCGTTACCGTCAAATCCCTGGAAAGTAGGCATCTTCCAGGTAAATAACGGATACCCATTGGCAAATGTTTGTGCATAAGCGCCGGACAATCCCTGCCCGTTCACCGCACCCGTATTTACTGTTACATTGAAGTCCTGAACCCTGTTCTTAATAAGTGACATATTATAACCGATATTCCATGTGAATTTACGGCCCTGTATAGCACTATAATTCAAACCCAGTTCCACACCTTCGTTGGTAACATATCCGGGAAGATTCACCCACCAGAAAGCCTGGGCAGAGAAGCCGCCCGGTGTGGGTGTATAAAAGAGCAGGTCTTTCCTTTTAGTATAATAGTAATCAATAGTACCGGTGAGCCTGTTGTCCAGGGTAGCAAAATCCAATCCAACACCAGTAGTGGTAGATTGCTCCCATTTCAGATCGGGGTTACCCTGGTGCAGGAATTGCGTTTCAGGCTGGCCTGAGTTACCAACATAAGTCTGCTGCAGGTTCACCGCGTCATAGGCGCCGATACCATCCTGGCTACCCAGCTTACCGTAGTTGGCACGGATGCTGAACTCACTGAATATCTTGCCGAGGCTATTGGCTGCAAAACCTTCTTTCAGCAGTTTCCATTTGGCCGCAAAAGCGGGAAAATAGCCATATTTATTATTGGTACCAAACTTTGAAGAACCATCAGCGCGCATAGTAGCTGTCAACAGGTACTTATCGGCGATGGTATAGTTGATACGACCGAAGTATGATTGCAGTTCATATTTTGTATAATCGGGAACAAAATTGTAAAAGTTCTTGAATTGACTATAATTCAGTGCAAACACGTCTGTAGCTTTCACCACTGGTGTGGCCAGTCCCCAGCCAACCTGTCCTGCATAAGTCGCTTCAGTGCTCTGGTAAGAATAACCTACTACGGCATTGAGCACCTGGTTGCCGAATGATTTATCATAAGTAAGGGTATGTTCAACCAGTACCGATTTCAGATCCAGGTTCTGTTTGGTTCCCCGCCCGTTACCTTCAATCTGGTTTCCGAGATCTTTACCAAAAACATTGTTAGTACCACCAAAAGCATTACTGCTTAAACGAGGGTCAGCAAAAGAAAATCTTTCACTGGTTGATTTGTCGTATCCGAAAGTTGCTTTATAAACCAATCCTTTGATGAGCTCATAAGAACCACTCACATTCGTCAGGAAACGGTTGTTTTTATCATTATCATTAAAATAACTGAGCATTTCCGCTGGGTTCCTGTTACCATCCTTGGGATCGAAGAACGTTCCATCGGGATTGTAGATTGGATAAGTGGGGTTGAATGTGATGGCCGCTCCCAGCAGACTTCCCTGGTATCCGGCGTTATTGCTCAAAGGTGGGTATTGGTTTTTAACCCTGGAGTAAGTTGCATTAATATCGAACCTTAATCTGTCGTTCAGGAATTTCTGCGTTAAGTTGGCTCTGACTGTTGATCTCTTCATCCCACTACTTTTGATGATGCCCTGAATATCGTCGTAAGAGCCACTCAATCGTAAAGCGGTTGATTTATGTGAAAAACCCCAGCTAAGGTTATAATTCTGGTTAATGCCTGTACGGTAAATCTGGTCCTGCCAGTTGGTGCTGTATCCTTTATCCACCAGTTGCACGGCTGCTGCTGCATCGGCAGGGTTGGTACCAGCATCGATATTCGCTTTTTTAACCGCCAATAAAAAATCCTGTGCATTCAGCAAATTGTACCTGGAAGCCGGTGTAGCAACACCGGTAGATACACTGGCCTGAAAGCCTCCTGTGCCTTTACCGCTTTTGGTGGTAATGATGATTACACCATTCGCACCACGTGAACCATAGATGGCTGCCGAAGAGGCATCTTTTAATACGCTGATGCTTTCGATATCACTCGGGTTGATAAATGCAAGCGGGTTCCTGGGTGAAGAACTACCCAGCGAAGTGTTATTACCTGTAGTACCTCCCGGGCTAATAGGTACACCATCTACTACATACAAGGGTTCCTGGTTGCCTCTGATAGAAGCAGATCCCCGGATATTAATAGTAGCAGCTGCTCCCGGTTCACCACTGGCAGGTGTTACAATCACACCCGGTGTGCGTCCCTGCAATAGTTCATCCGGAGTAGCAATCGCTCCTTTGTTAAAATCTTTTGCGGTCAGGGCTGCAACCGAACCGGTTGCATCTTTTACTTTCCGGGTACCATAACCGATTACCACCACATCACTCAGTTGTTCGCTCACGGAACCCAGGCTTACCTGGATCGAGGTCTTGTTTTCAATACTGACCTCTTGATTAGCATAACCTACTGAGGAGATGACGAGTGTTCTGGCAGATGCGGGTACATTGATCCTGAATGCACCTGTTGCATCGGTCTGGGTACCTGTCTTGGCCCCCTTAACAGTAACCGATACAGCAGACAAAGGGCTTCCATCTTTTCGATCTGTGACCTTACCAGTAATTGTTTTGGTTTGAGCCTGTACCAGGAAAGAGCATAGGCAGGCTAGTAACCCCATAAGCATGGGTTTGGCAAGCTTCGTAAAATTCATAATGGCAGTTTTTGTTATTAAGCGTGTACAAATTACACATAATTCTCTGAAAATTAACTTTTAACAAAGAATTTTCAAAGAAAAAAAGCACAATATTAATATTGTGCTTTTTTATACTGCCTTATGAATAATAAAGTGACAGAAATATTGTGATAAAATCAGTATTTAAATACTTTACCGCCTGCCATTACCTCCTGTGTTTTTTCATCGAACGTAACTTTCATACCCGTATGTGCGGCTGCAGTGGTCATGATATTGGCAATAGAATGAGCATAACCTGCTTCCACCGACGCATGAGGCTGCTGTCTGCTGCGGACACATTCCATCCAGTTCCTTACGTGTGCCGAAGTGAGGCTATCTCCACCTGTATTGGCTGAAGTTGCTACCTTTTCTACTTTCTCCACGAGGTTCATCTCGGGCAGCAGGTTGGGTTGCATATGCATGGCGCTGGCGGGACCGGCTTTCAGTCCCCCTTTGGGTGATACTTTATTGGTGATCAGGTTGAGCTCGCCACCGTTGGAATAATACATTTCAGATGGATTCTCATCACCATTGTGCATTCTTGAAGCGAATACCACCTGGAAGCCTGTGGTGGGATCGTTCTCTGGACCATAATCGAATACAGCAGTGATGGTATCCCAGTTGCGCCGTCCGTCTTTCCACTGGTATATGCCTCCATTGGCAGCTACGCTGCGCGGATGTTTCAGTCCGGAGAACCAATGCACAGTATCGATCTGGTGCGACATCCACTGTCCGGGTAAACCCGATGAGAAAGGCCAGAACAAACGATACTCCAGGTATTTGCGGGGATCCCATGCTTCATGAGGCCTGTTCAGCAGGAAGCGGTTCCAGTCGGTGTCTTCCTGTTTCAGTTGCGCCACCAGGTCGGGCCTGCGCCAGCGTCCCGGCTGGTTCACGTTCCAGGTAAGTTCTACCATGGTAATGGGACCGAACTTGCCAGCCTGAATAAAATCGGCCGCTGCCTGGTAATTTTTACCACTCCTGCGCTGCGAACCGATCTGTACAATCTTACCCGATTCTTTCACCGCTTTCAATGCCGCACGGTTGTCTTCCATTGTTTCGGCAAATGGCTTCTCCACATACGCATCGCATCCTGCTTTTACCGCTTCGATCGCATGTCTTGCATGCGCGAAATCGGGTGTGCTGATGAATACGGCGTCAATATTCTTCATTCCGTATAATTCTTCGTTGTTACGGCATCCCACAATATCATGTCCCATGCGTTCTTTCAACACCGCCATACCTTCCTCTCTTCTTTTCTTCCAGAGATCGGATACTGCCACCATGTCGAAATTCAGTTCCTTGTAATGGTTTTGAAAACAAGGCAGGTGCGATTGGCGGAAACGGTCAGAGAAACCTATTACGCCCACTCGCACGCGGTCGTTGGCGCCGATGATATTGGCGTAACTTTTTGCACTGAAGCCCAGGCTGGCGGCGTAAACGCCTGCTGTAGCCTTAGCTGTTTGTTTGATGAATGTTCTGCGGTTTGACATATAAGTGTTTTTATTTTAGTTCCTGAATTTTAATACTTCTGAAAGAAACGTCATTGCCATGATCCTGCAACAGGATATGTCCCTCCGGCGCCATGCCGAAGTTAGGCCAATGCGCATATTTACTGCGGGCTACCAACGCATAGAAATATTGTGTACCACGCTTGTAGTCGAGCATTTTCCAGCCGTTCAGGTAATGCTCTACCCTTCCATCAGGATAAACAATTACCATACCGCGGTTCCATTCACCAACCTTTCTTCTGGCCCTGGGTTCTTTTATGGAAGGAATCAAATCGTATAAAGAAGCAAGTGTTCTGTTGCCATCCGTACCCATCTTGGCATCGGGGTGTTTGGCATCATCCAGTATCTGGTATTCGAGGCCGATAGCTGAGCCTGTGTTGTTTTCTTTTTCGGTTACAAAATATTTCACGCCACTGTTGGCGCCTTCGGTGATTTTGAATTCGAACTGCAACACAAACGCGCTGTACTCTTTAGTGGTAATAATATCACCGCCATTGGTTGATTCTTTACCATTAGAACCCAGCACATTCAATGTACCGTCTTTTACTTCCCATCCTTTTTCGGGGAACTTGTCTTTATAGGCGCCTCTCCATCCGTTGGTCGTCTTTCCATCGAACAACAATACTACATGGTTCTTTTTCTCCTGTTCCGACAAAGTATTGGGTAGCAGGTTCACTACGAAAGTATTATCGTAAGGAGTAGGCTTCAGGTTCCTGGTTTGTATGCGGATATTGCGCCAGCGGATCTGTTTGCCGGCTTTTTCCTGCTTACCGATAGCGTGCACCTGTAAAGCGATGAAACCTTTGGGTGTCATATCATCTACCAGGCTGGCAGCCGCCATGCCATTGATGAAAGTGCGCATGGAATTACCAATGCATTCAATGCGGCATTTGTTCCACTTGCCTAACTTGAATGCGGCTTTGGCTGCCGGGTTGTAATCCAGCGGGTAGAGCCAGTCGCGACGGGCCTCATCATAAATACCGGCCGTCCAGGCACGGGGTGAAGGATCGATCTCGAACTGGTAACCATGTACCCTGCCATTGTTATATTCCGGTTTGCTTTCACTGCGGAACTGCACGCCGGAATTCATAACACTATCGAGTTTGAACTCGAATTCCAGGATAAAATCGCCATAATCTTTTTCTGTAGCCAGGAAAGAATTGGGTTCTCCCGATACGGTGGTTCCTACAATTTCTCCATTCACCGCCTCAAACTTGGCATGCCCGTTGAGCGGGCGCCAGCCTTTCAGGTCTTTTCCATTAAACAGGCTTTGCCATTGGGGAGATTGCGCAAAAGCCGAAGCGCTAAGAGCTATAGCGCAAGCAAGCAGAAGTCTTTTTTTCATAATAGCATCAAAAATTTGCCCGCTCAAGTTAGCAGTAATCGTGTGAAAAAGTATTCTTCCCGATTCACTATTCATTTACCTCTATATGCATGCCATTCCGCATAATTCATTAATTTTAATACAGCCACCTTATTGAATACCATCGATTGCTATGAGAACAGAATTTGAAACCGTACGTGCCGACGAAGGGAGCTCCTTCCGCCTGTTGCATCAGGTCTTACAGGCAGAAGATTATAGCTGGAGTTACCACTATCATCCCGAATATGAACTGGTTTATGTGGTGGGGGGGCACGGCCGCAGGCATGTGGGTAACCATTTGAGTTATTATGAAAACGGCGACCTGGTATTCATGGGTAAGAACTTACCGCATTCCGGTTTTGGATACGGAGCCGTAGGAAGCCACGAAGAAGTGGTGATACAGTTTACAGAAGATTTCCTGGGCGAGCGTCTCCTGCAAACGCCTGAATTTATTGCCATTCAAGCCCTGTTCTTCCGCTCCATGCAGGGCATTCATTTCAGCCAGTCTGTTCAACAATCCATCGGGAAAAAACTACGCCGTCTCCGGCAACTCGATCCGTTTAACCGGTTAATGGAATTGCTGCAGGTCTTACAAACCCTGGCATCAACCCAGGAATACCAGTTACTGAATGCTGCCGGGCAATCGTACGACTTCAATCAGAAAGACGAAGTGAGGTTGAAGAAGATATACGATTATGTTACAGAGTACTACCAAAAACCAGTCAATATCCGCGAAGTAGCCGATCTGGTTTCGCTTACGGTTCCGTCTTTCTGTAATTATTTCAAAAAAAATATGCGGCTCACTTTCACCGATTTCGTCAATGAATACCGTATCAACCAGGCCAGCAAACTGTTACTGGAAGGCAGCAGCATTGCCGATGCCTGCTACGCGTGCGGCTTTAATAATATTTCCTATTTCACCCGCCGTTTCCGCGACATCAAAGGAAAAAGCCCGGGGCAATACCGCAGGCTTTCCCACAGGGCATAACCCATTCACTTTGCTTGTTGCATATAATGATAGAACAGGCCTGATACCACTGACATCGCCTTCGTGGCAGCGGCATCGTCTGCCAGTTGTTTCGACAATAATACCAGTACATATTGCTTCCCATCGGGCATGTATACAATACCCGAATCATGGTGTACCCCGGTAATAGAACCAGTCTTATGCGCCACTTTTATACCCGGCGGCAGTCCGGCAGGTATCACGCTGCTGTCTTGCTGGTCAAGCAATACATCGATCATGCTTTTAGAAGCAGCAACGCTTACGGCTTTGCCCAACGACAGTTGTTCGTAGATCAGCATCAGGTCATAAGCGGTGGTCGTATTATTCAGTCCCTTATCAAAAGCTTTCTGGTCTTCCACGCCCCTTAACACCTGTATGTCTTTGGCTCCCATGGAACGCATGGTCTTTGTTACTTCTGCGCCGCTCACCATTTCCATTAAAATATTGGTGGCCAGGTTGCTGCTCTTGATGATCATTTGCCGCACCAGTTCTTTCAGGAGCATTTTGGTTCCTGTTTGATGATACAAAGCCTGCTGGCTGTCGTCGGTACTGTCTAGCTTATAGGGGCTGCCATCCACTATGCTTTTGAATGCATTCTTCACTGGTATTGAATCGTTGAGGGAGAACCTGCCCGCTTCAGCCTGTTTAAACACTTCAATCATCACAGGTGTTTTCATGGTGCTCGCCGCGTGGAACGATTCATGTTCGTTCCACAAGAGGGTTTCGCCGGTGGACAGGTCCCTGAAAGCAACAGCAAAAAATCCTTTTTGCGGGGCGAGCGTATCTTTTACCTGCTGCATGAGTTGTTCGGGAGAAAGCCGGGACTGAGCAGTAACTGTTTCAATCATGGTCATCAATAATAACAAGAATCTAATCCTTTTCATACTTCAATTTACAAAGAGAAATAGTA